>Ga0209782_1000898_pt1 | contig 14358 bp, 10 predicted proteins | sample WorMetmaBAHAMAS1_FD_187390 | JGI IMG/M metagenome (GOLD analysis project Ga0209782, IMG submission 187390) | Marine gutless worms symbiont microbial communities from Max Planck institute for Marine Microbiology, Germany - Inanidrilus... | ecosystem: Host-associated > Annelida > Digestive system...
CTACCAATCCTGAAATTTTGGTGAAGATTGCTCTATTAGTGTCTCAGCTACGTTTGCTAGAAAGTCGACCATTAAAAAAAAAATAAAAAAAATAAAAAAATAAAGAAAAAACATCGGTAAAATATATAGCCCTTCCGGCAACTTTGCCGAGCGGGCTAAATAAATAAACATCTTCTCATAAACCCTTTGTTCTTTTACCACCATAATCAAAACTGGGGATGGTTGATTGGTTGAAGAACGGCTGAATATACCTCGGACAACTCCAGACATGCCCATAAGGCTATCCTTCATGACATCCTGCTGGATCCATTCTTTTTCTGCTGGATCATACACCTCCACTACATTCAGAGGCTGCTGCGTTATACTAACGCCACCCATCGCCACCAGCTTGCTGCCAGCTGCCATAACACAGGGACAGGCTCGCTTTGTTGGCATATTAGCCAGTCTGTACCAGCGATCTCGGCCCAGGCGGAAGGACTCGAAGCAATCAAGAGGTGTTCCCGATGAGTCACATCCACCGACCACATACAGCTGTCCATCAGAGATGACAGGCGAAGAATAGACTCGTTTTGTAGGCATTGGCTTCAATGACTGCCAAACTGGCTTAATGCTGTCTCCGGTTGCCATCTCACTTCACTTCAATCTATCACCTGCAACATATCCATACAGGAAATGCAGTGATTTGGTAATGTGACACAATGCAGGCTATTTTAGAGATACTCCTCTAAGGCAATATCTTAGCTACTTCTGAGAAAACAAAATGCAACATAACACGAAAACAAGGAACAAAAAACCAAGGTTAACACATATAACACATGCGCCTCTGCACACTAGGACCCCATGGCGCTATACAAATTATTATATTATGCTTCACTGTCTCTGGAATCAGCTTCCTCCTTCACTGCGTCAACCTCATTCCACGTCTGACACTTCTCTTTCTATTTCCGTATTTCCACTGCTTGTGTTCCATCTTCTCTTTCATTATCTCGTCATCCCTAACTCCCTCTCTTTCACTCCTGGCTTAAAACCAATCTTTTTCAAATCATTCCCACCATAACTCTTTTATTATTCCTTAGGACTGACTCTACGGCTTCTTGTCTGCTTCTAGTACTTCTGGGATTTTTCCTTTTTGTTTTTGAGTTTCTTGTCATTATTTTTTCAGTCATGGTACAGTGCAGTAGATTAAGCTGACTATTGTCAGCTTTTGAGCGCACTATACATATTATATATCTTATCTTATCTTAACTCAATCTCTCCAATATATGGCTTGTTGTTATCCAGTGTTGATTGTTAAGTAAATGTGTTTGGTGTGGAGTGTGGCACTATATGCAGCAGAGATATGGACACTGATGAATATGCATATTCAACTGTTGGAGGCTTTTAAAATGTGGAAATGGTGAAGAATGGAAAAAATTAGCTGGGTGGATAAAATTTCAAATGAAGAAGTGTTAGCAAAAGTGAAGTAGGTTAGACAATGAAAATCATACAGCAGAGACATCACTGGACTGGACATATTTTGAGGCATCAGTTTACTGCTAGATATTAATCATATTATACAAAAACAAATAAGAGGAAGACCAAGAGGAGGAAAAAGGACGATGCAGATGTTACACGCTGGAAAAAGATGGTTATGTGGCAGTCAAATGAGAAACTCAAAGACAGATGGAGTCATAGAACGTCATGTGTCAAAAGCCTGCAGTACAGCAGAATACTGGAGTGGGAGGAAGAGATGCTGGAATTATTAAGTGTTACTGAGTGTTAATTGCATAAATTTTAACGAAAATGATGACAAACCGTGTTGCATTTATCAACGTTTAGTCGCGTGTACTTTGCGCGTAGCCCCGTCCCAGTCTTCTTTCAAAAAAGACTTTGAAAGAACCTTTCCAGTGTGATAGGGGTCGGAGAAAATAACGATCCGAACAATTGCAAATGAGGCGAATTAACAGTAGGACGACTAGGATAAGAATGGGTGTAATCTCAATTCAACTCAACAGGAAACTACAGACGCAGGTGTGTACACCTTTATGTCCGCATCTATTTTCTAACGTCTATACAACTAACAAAAACTATGACAATACTGATCGGTTTCCGGTTCCACTAAGAACAGCAGTAAAATCAAACATAACTTCCTGGTGCATCCAAAACTTATCAAGGCATGCTTTAAATGCATTAACAAGAGTTAGCATCCACAACCGAATTTGGCAAACTGTTCCATATATTAACAATACGTGCTGTAAAAATGTTTCCATAAATCGTAGGGAAAAGTATGATTTAGATGTTTATAACTGTTGCCTCTAGTATTAGATCTTGTGCAGAAAGAAAAGTTGAGGTGATACACCACCAATGCACCCTCAGTCCAGTATCAATTAGCTCATGCAAGTGACGACTTCTAAAATGCAAAAATGTTCAGCTTTTAATTAGGGCGGATGATACTGGCATTTTTCTAAGTGCCAAATTACAGTAACACTGACTTTAATTAAATTTTAATACCCGCAAAAACTAAACACAAAAAAAGTAAACCTGTGACGAATATTAAACCACAGTAGTAAACAAACTTGATTGGGCAGGGGTGAAATCCGGATCGGAAGTTCGGAACGGAACGTCGGAACGGAACGTTCCGTGTTACATTCCGTGTTTCATTCAGTCAATCAGTCCTTCAGAATCACTGGTCTCTGAAGGGTCACTGGATCTAAGGGTGACTGGTCAGAAATTAATTTTTAAAGCTGTGTTTTCGTGAATGTTATGTGTACGTTTTCTTAGACACAAATCAGTTAATTTTTATGTGGTAAACTGAAACTACTTCCGGTTTGTGGTCGCCATCTTGAAAGATGAATTTGCAGTAAATTCTATTTTAACTCAACTTCCATATCCCCTAAAACATATGCAAGATTTTCAAAATGACAACTTTTGAATCGACCCTGGGGACGGGGGTCTTACCATTGTTGAGATAGCCAAGTGTCGGGAAATTGTCTGAAACGAAGAACGTATATCTCAACAATGGAAAGACCCCCCCCCGTCTCAAATTTAATTCCTATACTTTACCCCAGGACCAAATTGCATTATTTGCCTAAGTGCCTTATGATCGACTCTATAGGGAGGAGGTTCAGACTTTGTCATTTTTTTGTCATTTTTGGCCTCTATCTTGCATTTAGGGGTCTCCATGTGAATTTTCCCCAACTTTGGGGGTATATAGCTCCCCAACCATAAATCTGGGGGAACCCCTAAAATGTGAAACTGGGAATCCTCGACTAGGACTACTAACCCACCAAATTTGGAAAGTTAGGGAAAAGTTTAGGGGAGGAATTTTGGGGTAAAATAGCGATCTCAAATTGGCATCCGATCTGGTCTACCACAAAAATGTTGATGAAATAGTGGAAGATGCTGACTAAAAGCTATTTAGTATTAAAGCTGATCGACCGCTTACGCGCAACACGTTGAACGCCCCCTGATTACTGACAGACAATTCCAATGGACTGGTAATGGTCATTGGCTGAACTCGTCAAGCCAAGTCTTAATATCGACCTGTTCCACACCACTGGTTCAACAATTTTCACTGTTTGACCTTGACCTTTGACCTACGACCTTGACCTACAAAATTGGCGTTCTTCCCGAACCAATCTACTTTGTCACACTGCCATTCAGAAACGATTTCAAAAGGTTCAATACAATGAACTTCTCTACATAGTGTACATTGGTGGCATTTGGTCCAGAAACCTCAGTGTTTACGTTGTTAACAATAGCACCTTTTGCAGCGATATGGCAAAAATCGGCATATCACGCAAAATATCTCAGAATATCTGGACCTAATTGATCTACTTTACAGGTTTGGTAGGCGTATCAGTGGGATGATTTTCCAAATATTCGTTTGGCGATCGCCCAAGGGATGATGCTATGGCAACCAGTTAAATTTGGGAAATGTTCGCAAACGTCGTGTGGAACGACCTTTACTCTTTGCTTCGGCATTCGACAACGGATTTGCTGATCGTAAATCCGCTTTCAAAAGTTTCAGTGGCAATAATCAGGCTACATCGTGTCCAAATTTGGTGAACTTTTGTCCAGTATTCTCGAAGTTTATGCTGTTAAAACGTGCAGTTTTTGCCGCGATTCGCTCGCAATTTGACGACGCTCTTCATTCATCACGTTGGCGTTCCCAAACATATTGGAAGATCGCAATTTTGATTTCAGCAGAGTAATTGGCAATCATTTCTGTACACCTTGTAGAAATTTGGTGAGATTTGGTTCAGTGAAGCAGATTTCTTAACTTTTTTGACGCACAAATCCACATACAGTTCAATAGGCCTATGCCATTGCCAAAAAACAACTAAACAGTCAAAAACACGCGTCATCAGGTCCTCGGTGTAGTAGTCCAAATATTACACAAAATGTCCTTACACACCTGTTCAAAACAGTTGTAACTTCCTGCTGTTTTTAGAGAAACCTCTGAGCACGTCTTCCATGTTAACGTTCTTCGTGTATGACCGGAGGAAAGCCAGAATTACCAGGTTCCTCTTGCGCTCATGTGTCATAGATCGACGATAAGCCATCAGAACACGACTGAGTGTTGAGAATGACGCTTCACATGTTGCACTACTGGCACCAAAGGTCGCAGCTGACGCAAAGAGCTGGTACACTGATGGAAAGGCAGTTTGCATGGGGTACAACAGGCCGCACGGCGCACACATCTCCAACACATAGGTGTTCACCTGGCTTAAACTCCTTGGCAATGTATGCTTTGACCACTGCCATTTTGCTGGACATGAGCATCGAATCAGCATCCAGCCCCAAAAGCTGTGCCAGAGGTGTGACATTTTCCGGTTCTAAGAACCACTCATTCTCAGGCCACAAGCTCACAATTGCAGAAAGTACTCCGTTGTTGCCCTCACCAAAGCGCGCCTCCAGTTCGTCAAGCAGTTGTCCAGTATTCCAAAAAGCAGCTTATCAGCAGGCTGCAATATCAGAAGCACTTTCTGAACCGTGTATATGCGATAAACAGGAACTTGCGACTTCGAATAGCTTTCAATAGTCCAGTTGCTTCAATGCAGGTTTGCATATCAGACGTCAAATCTTCACAGCTCTCTAGCAAATCAATTAAGCTTTGACAGTTGTCGAAGATTTGACGTCTGATATGCAAACCTGCATTGAAGCAACTGGACTACTGAAAGCTATTCGAAGTCACAATTAAGTTCCTGTTTATCACATACACGGTTCAAAAAGTGCTTCCGATATTGCAGCCTGCTGATAAGCTGCCATGCATAGTTTGTGTTTAGTTTCTTGCCATTATTTTTCAGTTTATGGTAGGCCTATAGTGCGGTAGGTTTTGCTGACCATAGGCCTATGTCAGCTTTCCAGCGCACTACAAATATGCATATCGTATCGTGATGATGTAATCGTGTTCGGCTACTTGGCATGATTGGGCTCAAATCGCATCACGGAGTGTGCTCAATTCCAAAGCAGGGGGGTCTGAACCTCCCTCTTCCCAGCCTCCCAGGCACACCTCAATTTAATAATCACTGGGTATAACACTGATATAAGCAACTATCGCCTTGTCTGGCATGTCAAGTCTGTCACGTGGCGTTCGTGCTTAACAACGTACTCGGCGAAAAGCGCCAAACCGCGCATACCTCGTGCTGTGCATGGAATGTCAATTTAATGTCATACATTACAGACTATTTTTACGTATCATTTTGATTAAAAAACATGACAGTGCGGACTGCAGGTAACTAGGATAGATCCGACGAACCGGGATGTGATGATTCGATCAGGTTTAAGAGCAAGACCTACACGGAGATATCGGCGCTGCTGAGTATGGATGCGCCTATCATGTAATTTTGTAAACGTGTACACGAAACTTGTAAACGAATGTTAAACGTTTAAACAAATACGATGGCAATTATAATACACAGCTAGATGATTCTCAGTGTTCAGTCGTGATAACAACATCATAGTTGGTTCGGTTAGCACCACCTTGTAATGTCAGATAAGTGAAATCCGTGAAATTCATTTATTCATTCATTTATTCGCCAAATGCAATAAAAAACACAATAAAATCATACAGTTAGTCATGACAACCAGGCAGAGAATCTGCACTTATAGAAGCCACCTGATTATTGCTTAATTTTGCATCAAGTCGCCATTCTTCATTTCGTCAATCAGTTTCTACACTGCCGCCGTCCGTATGGTGTAATTTTACAAACGCGTACGATCGTGTGCACGTCTAGACGTTTACACGCGCGCGCATCCCTACTGAGAGAGCAGAGGGAAGGATCGATATAGCGAGCCTCAGCCTAGCAGTGGAGCAGACGGCGGCTGCGGCGGCGATTTGATGCAAGTGTTACTATGGAATTTGCCATGAGTCGTGTCTGGCCGGGCGGCCGCGCCGCCGTGGAAATTTACCCGCACCGCGCTACTCTCGTTACTCACCGCTCGCCTCCCGCGCTATTTCGTACGTACCTCTCGACGTGCACTGCATTGCAGTCGGCATCGGCGGGGGATTCGGGTCACTCTCAACTGAAATACTGCCCAAGTAGTGAGCGATTTTTTAAACGCAGTTCTGCCAGTCGATCAGTTGTTTCGCAAATGTAGGTCTAGGCCATGACTGCGCCGTATACGTGTCGGTGAATGATGTAGTCAAATTATGGTGTCGATTTGCTGAATTGCCGTAAATTGTTTTGTAATAATGCACCAGAGAAGATTTATGTACGTGTTTTCATGTCTACGGGCTTCAGTGCAGGCGTTGGTTGAAATAGAACGCAAATAACAGATTTCATTGAACTCGTCACTGGCTTTATTTTACGTTTTTTTCCGAGAAGTAGACATAAATTAACGTAAAGATTAATTTTTAACACTGCACATCGTTACTTCATCGACGCTGTTGTGCAATCATGCTAACTGTGATCATGCTTCAGAAATGGCTGAGAAATCTTCAGATTAGGCTAAATACGTGGGAAAGTTAATAATGAACTACAACCAAAAATTATGAAAGCACCCAAACAGTAATATCGTTAATACATTTTGTGAGATCGCCAAAAGCAATGGTATCATTCAGAGCTGTCTGCACTCTGCTGTATCATTCATCGCACATCCCCAGTCTTCCGTCGAATATGCTGTTTCACCGTGAGAATCATCGCTCATTCACAGGCTTCGCTGGCGCGTGTGCCTAGACGGCTCGACCGGCCTGTTGGGCCCAGCCGGGCTACGCAGGCCAAGTAGGCGGTGCCTAGGACTAGGCTTAGCTGGTGGGCGTGGCCAGAGTACTCCGGCAGACGCACGCGTTCAGTCGTTATCATAAGGTCGTTCATGTGCTGTCGCGTACGTTTCTGGTAATTATTGTTGTCTGATTGTACAAGGTCGTACGTACGCGTTGTTTTCGGCCACGGCTTTGGCCGTATCTCAACAACGACGGTAAACTTTGATAAGTAATTACAGTCTTTGTCATGGCCGTGTACTGGTGCTTGCCGTAGTAATAGCGCGTAAATGCTGGTAAGGTAAATCGATGTTAATTGCTTTGTGACGTCAACTCTTGGAAAATTTCTGTTTTGGCTTCAGATAAAATGCGAATCTGCGGATGTGTGGGATGCGGATGTTCGCACCAGTAACATTGTATGCCAGATAAGTTAACTTATGTGCGGCTGCACCTGCTCTGTAGATAGAACATGTGAGTGACGTGTGAACGTTGGTACCAGGTCCCTCTAATTGGTAGTCTCAGATCGTTGTGTGTCTTGTACAGTCAGTTACTTCATCGAGTTTACATTGTTCATATTAGTAGCATTATGGGCCAACCTGTTCCATTTGTCAGTCATTCTTTCAGAGAAGTGACTTGGCTAGGTCCATCTAAAATCAAAATCCATGAAATCCGACAAATGTACGAAATTCATATGCCTGAATATTGACATCTATAGCCTGTTTTTGCAAAATGCACAGCATAAAAGTTTAAATTCATTGAATTCAGTGTACAGCAACTGGACAGTTGCGGATATGCTTTGTTGTAGATTGCTAACTACCCTACAGGCTAGTCATCTTGTAGACTCTAATAATTTTCAGCAAAGCAGGCTAGGAGGTGTATTTCGTGAATTTCAGATTTTAGGTGGTTTGCGTCAACAGAGTGATTCTGTGTAGTTGCACCAGACTGTAAGCGAAGGTCTGGCCTAAAAGCCAGTCCGGCCTGGCCCAGAGAAACCCAGCCAAATAGGCCTATAATGCAGCCGAGCCCAGCCAGAAGTGGCCAGTTGTCATGTGGGCAAGTAGTGAACCAGCCTTTGAAACCTGGCAAACGCATCTAATGTAACTTAAATGGTACCCGCTTGGTTTAACAATATATTGTGTAACAGAAAGAATTTGCTCGTATCTGCAGTGGCTGTGTGCAGTCAAAACTGGTACTTAGCTAAGGAATTTGACTGACCTAGTACATATTTCATAATGCATCAGATCTGACACTGATAATGGTAACTGGACAGCGTGTGAATATGCCAAGTCATGGAATGCCAGTGCATGGATTACTCAACTCGCGGATATTTTACCAAGTTGTTATATGCTTCTTGAAAATATTCTGTGAGATGTATTTTTATCGAGTGCGGTAACACAGGAGGTAATGCAATTGCCTTTGTCTGTCTGTTTCCATTTTTGAACCGAATAACTTTCGACCTTGACCTTCTTGCTCGTGTATATTCATGACCATAGCTTCCCTGGGATTGATGGTCAAGGTCAAAATGCCAAAGTCAAAGGTCAAATGTGGTTGGTCCCTCCATCGAGCACAGTTTTCTAGTGTTTTCTTGTTTTGATATTAGTTCTGCTCCTCTGCATTGTACGCATGCAAAGTTGAGGATGCTGATGATGTTTTAAGTGTGTTATAGATTGCTACAACTTCCATAAGTTGACCTGACCTGTTTTTGAGTTGAGTTGAGTAGTCTGCAACTTGGCAGTCACTATTGGCTGACCACATTAGTAACCCTAATACAATCCAGCTATGTATTTCAGTGTAGTGATCAGCGTTGTAACATATTTTTCTTGTTTGTGTGAAATTGTAGAAATGACGATGGATACAGTTCGACGCTCCTTGCAGTTGGACAAGAGCATTATCAAAAGCCGAGGAACGTGGGGCCATAAGTTTGATTTTCTTCTGTCCTGTATTGGCTATGCTGTTGGACTAGGAACAATATGGCGGTTTCCATACCTATGCTATCGAAATGGTGGTGGTGAGTACATGATGTATGTTGCTGCTGCTGCTGCTGATGTTGTGATGTTCAGTAAGTTATAGCTATATATAAGTTACTTGCACCTTGGCCCCCTGGGTCATGGTTGTTATTGTTCAACTGACAGCATCTCTCTAGACTCTGTGCTGTTTACTGCAGCCATTGAGCTTGGAATTGCTGTAGGCCTGCCTGTGTCTAGATGGAGCTCAAGGAACAATGCAGCATGCAAGGTCCAGTTATACATGAAGGTGTTACAGTCTTGCTGTAGTTACCATGACGCACAGTGTGCAAGCTGTGTATGTGCCATTGCCAATGACCATGAGTAACTTAAAACGAGTTCATTTCATCCATTTTTGTTTTAAGTCTACTTCCTGCTCTGGCAATAAGAATAATATTATAACAGTTTATAAGGTGCCTCAGCATAATAGAAAGGCACTGTGAGGGTGCCATATGTTGTCTGCATAAAGGTGATATCGAAAATAGCTTCATTTTTTAGAAGTTGTCACACTATATAGGAATTTGGGTTTGTTTTTTTAGTGAACAGCTTTCTATGTAGAATGCATGTTTATCACTGATATTATCAGATGTCCACAGAGTGACTTCACATTTGACTCATTTAGCAGCAATGATATTTTGTGCAAGCAAGCATTTCTGACATCATTCTAGTTTGCAGTAACTTGGCAATGTTTACGGATTCCACTTTTTACATTGACACATTTAGCTTGTAATTTGCAGTCAGTAATTTGATCATAATGTTTGTGTTGCAGGAGCATTTTTGATACCATATTTTATATTTTTATTTGTGATGGGAATGCCTTTGGTGATGCTGGAAATGGCCTATGGACAGTTCTCCAGCCTTAGTCCAATTGCAGTATGGAAGATGGCACCTCTATTTGAAGGTATAGTATTTTGTGACTTCTGTTACAGATGTGGGTTACCCAGTACCGTATTGGCAGTGCATCCAGTACTAATGGTGGTATTCTGTTTCAATCCCATTTGTTTCTTTGTTTATTTATTTCTCTGGTGATTATAGAATAACTTAGTTATATGTTGATTTGCATGAACTTTGGGAGTATATAGGTTATAGATGGAGCTATGAGCTGACTAAATTTAGTTAAGTGATTAGGAAAATGTTCTGCATATTTTGGACTAATGTTGCAAGCTTACCAGTTGCTCACAGTACTGGACAGTGCAAGATTCTACAAACTATGCGGTGATGCCACCGCTGTCACTTTTTTTCGACAATAAGCAACAGATTTTCCGTGCATTAAATGACACTGCTGGTTTCAGTGTAATGGGCAGCTACTGTAGTGTGCTTTAACACACCCGACTGAATGCTCTACTTATTGTCGCCGATGAATTGGTGATGTATGCTGCAGCTGCTGGCATGCTGCTGCTGTTACTGTTTGGACAGATGTGATTATTGCTCGTTTGATGGCAGGTGTTGGCTTCGGAATGGTGATCATCTCGGCCGTCGTGTGCGTCTACTACAATGTGATAATCGCGTGGACTATCTACTACTTTGTGTTGTCGTTTGCGTGGGAACTGCCGTGGAGCACGTGCAACAACGACTGGAACTCTCCCAACTGTTACACTCGCAGCAGCAACAGCAGCCGACTGAATGGCGTCAATGACAGCGACTTGACAAACTTCACGCGCAACAACACTCGCAGTCCCAGCGAGGAATTCTTCGAGTTAGTGTTCTAATTGCCAGCATTTCTATTGTCTAGTGAAGTCTAAATTTATTGGGAGCAGTTTTCTCGTAGCAGATGTTAAGAGGATGCTACGAGGATGTTAGCAACTTTCAGATTATCTCGACATGTCAAGATAGTCTGACGTGTAGGTAACATGTCCGCAACAAGTTGTTCATGTCAGGCTCGTGGAATTTGTAGAACGGGCAAATGGGCAGCACTACTTGCAACAGACCGCTGGCCGACCAATCAGGTGAGCACGTGGCAAGCTGAACGGGGAAGTCGCCCGACATGTTCGACATCCTTGTAGCATCTTTGTAACTTGCTACGAGGAAGTCCCGCATGTTTGGCATGTATACAAGGATGTGATGAGTATGATACGAGGAAACTGCTCACGTGGAATTTAAGCTTGAGTAGTGACACTGATTGTGTGATGCATAGTTAACAACTGCTGCACTACTGGTCCAGCTAGTGTTTGGTCTGCGTATGCATCTGTGTGTCTCGACATTGAGTTTTGAAATAGATGGCTAAATAACTGGCACGATGTTCCAGCTCGACACTAACTTGATACTACCTAGGGCAAGTTTGAAGGCAAGGTCATAGGTCAAAGTTCATCATCTCAGGAGTGCAGTGTTGCTAAAATGGTCAGTGTGACCTCAAGTGAAGGCTTTCTAGCTTGCTGTTAAAATGATGTGTGGTGTATTGATCCGAGTTCGGTGTGATGTAATGTAATTTACGACGTAAATTTATATAACGCAGCATCGCCAAGGCCTCTAATGTGCTGCATGCACTCTGAGAAGAGGAATGTTCTAAGTAGATCGCCAAAAAGGAAGTGCTGTATGAAGGGTCACGTAAATGTTAAGGCAGTGAGTTCCAGTTCGACAGGCTGGCGAAGCCGACAGCATATGCCTGACTGCCGTATGTGATCTGCCGATGTGGCGGTACTGTCATTTGATGGCTGGCAGCTGAACGAAGATGCTGTTGTGATGCAGTCTCGTTTGGAGACTGGTGTCCAGTGTACCGCCAGATATTGTGGAGCAGTGTTCTGTCCTCGCGGCTCATGTGTGTGTGTGTGTGTGTGTAGACGATACGTGCTGGGCAAGTCCGATAGTATCGACGACCTCGGAACACTGAGATGGCAGCTGGTCGTCTCGTTGCTCGCTGCATGGATCTTCATCTTCCTCGCTCTCTGCAAGGGTGTAAAGTCGTCCGGCAAGGCAAGTAATTCTAATGATAATCGATGTAGTGCTATAGTTTACAAGTACAGGCGACAAAAGCCCACTGTTAGTGGGTAGACACCTGCATTCTATATTACAGTATGCATTAACTTTGTACTTGATGATAATGGTTCACATCAAGAAAATACTTAAGCTGAGTGGCTGAAACGGGATCAGGTGTTTTTATATACCGGGGTACGATATGGCAGATAAGATTATGAATTAAGACAGAACTATAGGCAGTTTAGGCACTGTCAAGCGGAGGTGACATACTTGCATCTCTGTAGTTGGAGAGAATCGTCAGTACATTCAGCTGCATGTTGTTCTATCATATTAAGATGACAGAATTATTTGTTTGCCTTTGCTTGTTGCTGTTTTCACCGTATTATTCACCACAATAACAATACGCAGACTTTGCTTGTTGGCTATGTGCAGGTTGTGTATGTGACTGCTACGCTGCCGTACATTCTGATATTTGCGTTCTTGATTCGTGCTGTCACTCTTGACGGCTCCTATGATGGTATCAAGCGCTACATCTTGCCGGAGTGGGGTCAACTCATTACTTTTGAGGTATGTGCTAATTGTCCATCATTGCATTTCCCCCAGAGTTTTGACCACTTAAATGTTGGTGGTTGTTATTTTTTGACCGTATACTGCTGCCAAAATGCATATTTAAAAAAATTACTATAGCTATTAGCTAATGAACTTAATTTACCCACCAAAATTCTGAAATGCATTAAAAGTTATAACTTGCTTATTAAAACTATCCATATTCACGTTGTTTTCTAGACTTGCATGAAACAGTTTAGTTGGTTTTTGTTGACAGACTAATCTGTAAATAAGAAACTAATGTCTGTTCTGATCTGTGGAATGGAATGTGTCACATTGAACAGAGTTGGTTACGTGAAAGATGATCATCACATTAACTGGTGCAGGATTGCACCTCATTCAAACACCTATGTTGACTATGTTACGTTTTTGAGAGTGCCTTGTCATCTGCATGTACTAGCATGCGCTGCTGTACATAATTTGTTTACTCGCAAAATGATAGTAATTATTTTAACAAGTTTCGTTTTCATCTATAAGTAAGTTTCTCGAAACATTCTTTGTAAAAAAAGTAAAATGAAAAATATTTATTACAATTTTGAAATATTTGGAACGTGGAAATTGCGATGTTTTACATATTTAGTTTAAACAGAATAAAATTAAAATATTTAGATTTGGTAGAAATAAACCCTCACATTTGATGGCCATACTAATAGTCATTATTGCTGATTTAATTTTCTTTTACAAATTACCAGGCAGCAGTGATAATGTCCAGTTTTTTCAGTTTGTGGAGTCACCTTCACATAGGAAGTTCCAAAAGTTTTAGAAGCATTAGTTACTTAATTGCAAGGTTTGGTTATAAGATTAAGTTACTGTGCCAAAATGGCATTGTTGCAATTGACGTAGGAAGGAAGCAATTTGTCGTTTATTGCATGGTTTATTACGGTGCAACAATAACTTCAACTGTTTGTGATACTTCAGAAAGCATTGGCAGCAGTATGTTATTTTTATTGTGCTGTGTTAAGTGAAGTTACCTTTATGCAAACTCCTGAGTCATTTTGTACTAACTGTGTGTAACTGCAATTTGTTATTTCTGTTTTCTGTATTAAGATTGTTATGCATAAATTTATAACTTATTTAGCCCGCTCGGCATGCCTACCGAAAGGGCTGTATGTTCTGCAGATGTTTTTTAAATGATTTTTCGGAGACCAATTATCTGAGGATCTACTGGACCGATTTTCACCATTTTTTTAACCAAATGGTAGGTATTTGGTCACAGATTATAAACCTGACCCTGTTTTTCATCACTTAAGGGACATTGCCATGGCAACCAATTTTTGGGTAAACTTTGCTGACCAACCATCATTCAGTTCACTGGCATTCTGAAATGGATTGAAATATCGTAATATAGATGACTGGATTGGTAGCACTGATAATCCGTCTACATCATGTACAAAATTTGGTTCGGTGATAGGGTTGTTAATCGGGTCCCGGGACCCGGAAAAACTACCCGAACCTGGGTTTCAAACTACCCGAAAGCTACCCGAAAATTTATAAGGGACAAGTTATTCCGGAGAAGAAACTGTGAAAAAGAATTTTTACAGGACGATTCAAAACATAAACCGAAACATCAAGGCCAAGATGGCGGAGTGCTGCAATAAATATGTAAACAATTTGTCGTGTACATAATTCGACATGATGCGTTACGTTATGTAC
>Ga0209782_1000899_pt1 | contig 14348 bp, 3 predicted proteins | sample WorMetmaBAHAMAS1_FD_187390 | JGI IMG/M metagenome (GOLD analysis project Ga0209782, IMG submission 187390) | Marine gutless worms symbiont microbial communities from Max Planck institute for Marine Microbiology, Germany - Inanidrilus... | ecosystem: Host-associated > Annelida > Digestive system >...
ACCTTCCATTTTGGTGTAAAGATCGTGAAAATCGGTCCAGTAGATACTGAGATGGCTTTGCTCATAGTAAAAAAAAGAAGAAATTACAGAAGGTAAAATACATAGCCCGATCGGCAGGTTTGCCGAGCGGGCTAAATTAGTTATGTAGGATGTTGTATGCTGTCATAAGTTACCTGTGTGAGCTAAGTGGTGAACTTGTCCAAGCTGGAGGAGTCTGCCGTAGAGTGTCCATGGCTCGGCCAATCTCAACTCTAGCTCTCCAACGAGCTTCTTGACACTGCATCAGCAGTGAATCAATTTCATTGCTGAATGATGATGTTGCAGTACTGTGTTGTTGGTGGTCGAGATGTTGCAAAGACGAAGTGGGTGTGGCCATCCAAGATGACAGATAGCATTCACGCTTCTCATCATGTATGGAATCATCTGAGTCAAGGTTGAGAAAAGATGAGTGTGCAGAGTAAAGTCCTCTGTTGGGCCAAGAACGTCGAAAATTCTGAGACTGCCACTGGCTGTCAGTGTAGACTGGTGTTACTTGCCGTGCCGTCGTTGCTGACACTATCTCTCGCCTTATACCTAAAAGAAACTGTTCTCGTTGACTAGGGGACAAAGTAGTTGAACAAGAAGGTGAGTCAAGCGAATCTGTTGAACAACGATACTCTGTAGCATCTGCTGCCAGATTGGTCTGTGCACAACCATCTAAATTTGCAGCCAGTTGAGCTGGCTTTATGTGTGCCTTTTTACCAACTGTTTCCAGATTCTGAATCTGTGCCTCTATGTGTTGTTGGGATGCCTCAAGCCTTGCATGGCAGAATGCACGAAAATCTGCTCCATGTGAACGAGGCGGCTCACTGATCTGCTGCAGTTGTGCATCCATATGGCCCATGAGATAGCTGAGATGAGATTCTGCTAATTCCAGCTGGATTCTAGATGGTATGTATTCACGTGCAAGCAGGTCCATAATCAGCTGCCGTTCTCGGTGAAGTCTTTCCAGTTCTGCATCACATCCAGCGGTTGCTCTTCTGCTGGGTTCTGTGGCAGCTGATTTGTCACACATTGCTTCACGGTACCCCAACAAAGTCCTTGTCGGTGGAGACAGACTATGGTGGCTACCAACAATGCCAGAATCATTTACGTGGCTGTACGACGATGTGTGTGAATGGAGAACAGACCGTGAAAGATGTGCATAGTTACCATGATGCGAATAAGATGTGTTGCTAACATTTCTCATGTTTCCACTGTAATATGCATCTGTGGCCCTTTTCATTCTGTACTTCTCCAGAATTTCATCAGTCTTTAAGTTGGTCATACCTTCTGGAGTTCCATTTCGTTGAGAATCTTGGGTTCTGAGCATTTCAAGATCACTGTTGGATGCAGGTGACGAAGTATATATTGAACTGGATTCTAATGGTCTACTTACACCATGATAGACATCGAGTTTGTCAGCAGTTCTGTCTTGATGATGTAAGATGCTGCTATATGAGCCACGTTCAACTGATTGGAAAAGTGTGGCAGAATTCTGCAAGCTTTCACGTGATGTTTTCACTGCTAGCAATCCTCCATTGTTAGCTGACAACTGAGTGCTCTGATTACCACAGGCCGCCAAGTCAGGAGATGTAAGAACAGCACTGGTGACAGAAGGGCTGTTGCAAACAATTCTATGATATCCTTCCAACTGACTGCCAGGCAACAGTGAATGGACCTCTGGGCTGCTACCTCCTCGTGATATATGAGCAGTCTGTTCATGCGTCACACCACTATCCAGTGACAGAGTAAGGGAAGACGAAAAATTACTGGTGATTCTAGTGTTTGCTGGCCTTTCACATGGTTGTCTACTCCACATGTCTGCAGTGCTGGTGGCATGAAATTCTGGTTCCGGTGATAAAACAATCTGCAGCTGGTCAGCTGCAGCATTAGTGGCACTTGACATGCACCGATCAGTTATATGGACACCAGTATGTGGGTAAACAACTTGGTGTAAGTTATTCTCAAATCTGGAATGTGATATGGGCATACTGTTGGCAGCCAACATCACTACCTGAGAACTAGCAACCCCATTTTCGAACGAGATAGGTGACAAACGTTCACTTGTTGGCCTATTAGTTGTTGAGACATGCATGTTGGTGCTTAATGCTGAGCCAGAATCATTTAACGGAACATTCAAACATGCATCTTGAATTCTCACATCATCACAGAATGCCGTCTGTGTTCCACGAGTATTCAGTTTGTTTGAAGTTTGAATTTCAGTAACTTGCATCTCAGGATAAGTTTGAGTTTCAATGGTTTGTTCAGATGGCAAATGCAAAAATGGTTCAGCTGACAACAAGGTTTGCTCATCCATCCTGTATGGTATAGACTGAGCAGTATGAATCTTTGCTGATATATCACGATGTGTCAAGTTTTGAATGCTGTGGCTGTTGTTCATAGTTTGATGACTTCCAGATTCACCAGCAAATGTCATCTGGCTACAAGCACCAATTTTCAACTGCTCGTTATGTAGAAGAAACTCATCCACTGGAGGTGTATCCTCTATCCCAGTATCACTCACACTACACTTGGCAGCTACAGCTGCAGCAACCTCCAGTGCATCCATCTCCTGTCCACTCTGACTTAGCACTCTAGGTATAGACTTGTCATCATTCAGAGAAGACATGCCAATTTCATGTGAACCATCACTGGCATAATTGAGCTGATGAACATTTCCATGATGAAGCTGGTGATTTTGATTTGTTTGGGTTGCTGTCTCTCTCTGACTTTTTCCGAAACATGAAAGTGACAACAAAGGCTGTTTGGCATATCTTTCATGCAAAGACTCATTTGCCCGAACAGCACTCTCACTAGAAGCTGCTAAGGGTGTATTTTGTTTTGACAGTCTTAATTCACATAGTGTTTGTGTACTAGCCTCATTATGTTGGAATTCAGACGTTGGCAACTGCTGATGTCCAATGGTGACATCTGAACTGAGGTCACCAGAATAACCATCATTATCAGCAACCTTGTTATGTACACCAGTACATGACAGTGATTGTAGGACTGGAGTCAGACATTCTGTGTTGGTTGACAACAACCAGTTATCTGAAGAAGACTCCATCAGCTTACCACAGACATGGGAATGTACTACTGGCACGTGACCATGCATGTCAACAGTATCTTCACAAGAATAGGACAGAGGCTCTGATGAATAACGTATCATGCCACTGCAATTATCACTGACTGCTTTGAGGCTGTTGTCATCATGTCCAACAAACACATATGTTTTGCTGTCCATCGACTGTGATCTGTCCATCATATCGTCACTGACTTCCTTATATACTGCACTTCTGGAATTTATGTATTCATTTGCCAATGGTTGACTACAATCTGTCTCAGCTGTCACCTGCAGAATTGGTATGCCAAACATGCGGTTCTCATTATCCTTATGATGAATTCTCGTAGCATCATAATATGCAGTTTCAGGTCTCACAAATTTTGCTGCAGGATTATGTCCACAATGATCTGAGATCTTGCTGTATGCATGATTTCCTGTGGCAGATGGTAAGCCGTGATAACATGGCAGAAAATTAATCTGTCCAGACTTATTTCTAATAAGTTTATCTTTGTCAGTATCTCTATTGCTGCCACTGAATGACAAAAAGAAGGGAAGATCTTTGAAGTTTGGCAACAAGTCTTCAAAAAGTGTGCTTGTACTGCCCAAAAGTTCATGGTCACTCTTTGATAAGCTGGAGCTGGCTAATGTGGGTTGTACCAGACGTCTTTGCCGCTGGCGGCGGCAGCTTCTACGAGGAGATATGATGCTCATGTCAGAATATGAACGCACAAGCTGATTTTCAGCATCTGTTAAGTCCATATTTTCCACTGATTTGCAGCGAAATAAGTCAAATCCATGAATATTATAAATCTGAGACCTGCCAATGTGATGCTGTGATGCAGGGTACTGCTGTGAAACAATTGAGCTGTTGGTACCAAGAGGTGAACTTTCACAATTCACTGTGACATTGCGATGCTCAGGATTTCTGCCAGACACACTCTGCAAAGTTTCAACAAGACTATCATTAAATACACATGATTCACCACCTGCTGTCAAATGTTGTCCAGCTATTTCTCTATTGGTAGCAGCACCTATAACTCTGATAAGATCTGGAAACCGATTTTTCTGAATGATTGTGACACAGTCTTTCTCTTCTCTATGAATGATGGTATCAGTTTTAGCAGTATCCTTACGTGTTCTTGTTTCATCTGTAATCTCGTGTGAGTCGTCTCCTGTTTGCGGTCTAATTTCAATGTCAAGAGCACAATGCCAAAAACTCTTAGGATACTGCTCAGCCACCTCGTCACGAAGCACCTTTTCTGGACCAGGTGTGAACCGTGGCTGCTGTGTACCAACTGGCTGCAAACCAATCGACTGATATTGAAAGTCTGTTTGCCGACCAAAGCCAATGGTTGAGTGGCCACTCATGATGATTTCAACATCAGCTGACTGCTGTAATCTGGACTCTATATTTTTGCACTGTCTTTCTGGTTCAAGATCAATGCCTAGCACCTCAGTATCAGTGAGTTCAGCTACTCTCTTCCTTGAGTTTGAACCTCGTGGATTTTGCACTCTAGAGTCTACAGATTTTGCCCATACTGGCAAACAGTCTGAAAACATCACAGACCATCCAGCCTGGCTGGGTGATGACGAGTGATGCTGTGCTCCACTATTTGCAGATGCATGCTTGCTACCGGTTCTTACATTTTCAGTTGGTGCTGGATGGGAGACTGCCTGTTGTGGCTGCATTTGACTGGACATTAGTCTGCCACTGTCACTGTCACTGTTGAATTGATCGTGGACAGACTCGGGAGTAGACCCAACTTTTGGAAGTGGTACATTCTGACTGTTTTCTGCCATCATTTCAGCACAAGAGCTGCTTTTCCTTGTCTCTCTTGTGTGGGAATCAGCAACAACTGGCACATCAACATTTACTGAAGTTTCAGCACAAACACATTCATAGCCATCATTTGCATACAGATCTAAATTCTGAGCATGGTCCATTATGGTTGTAGACATCATGTCAGAACTCTTAATGAAATTCACCATACTGGTCTTCTGTATAGTGGGCATATCCATGCCTGTAGACGCTATGTTTTTATCATCCTTGTAAATACTCTCTTTCAAGTGAAAGTATGAAGTATCATCACAGCTATTAATGTCTCCTGAAGCAGAAAATGCCAACTTTTGAACATCATTTGCAGCCACGTGTTCCACAAAGGTGTTGCTTACATTTGTTATGAAATCGTTCACAGGAAGAAACACAGCATCTGTGGGTAAAGCGTTAGCTACAGCAGGGGTCTGTGTACTTACTAAATCTTTATAAGCATCAACATCTTCATGGAAACCTGATAGTTCTTGGTTGATCTTGTTAACGACACAAGTTCTACTGCCAAATTCGGCTTGAATTGCACAAATTCCCTCATCTTCATGGTTTTGATCTTGAGTAGGTGTGAGTGATAAATAAGCACAGTGTTCTTTGCCAGGCAATGCTGCATCATGCTGCACATTCACTGCAGTTGCCATGTCATCTGCCATTCTATGTCCATTTTGTGGACCTTTGACCCTTCCATACTTGCAGTCATCTAGGACTCCAGAATAGCCAAACGGCTGGTGCATCTTTGATTCACTGACAACTACTGAAAATGGCCAGCTTCTGTTGCCCTCATCAGCAGATGACTTTGTATCAGTCTGAATGACGCTAAGAGTAGAAGCTGTACTGATGCTGACAGCTTCTGTCATGGCTACATCTAAATCGTCACTCGAACAAGTAGGTGATGCTCCTGTTTTGTTATGTGTCAGCAACCATTCTACATCACTTAATTTCTCCTCCATATCTGAAATATTTCTGTGATTCTCTTGACAAACGCTGAAATACATCTGATCAGTCATGGTATCTGACAAATGTCCCAAAGAAACATCTGTAGTCTTCGTGTCAGTAAGCTGAATTTTATTTGGCAAAGATACCTGTGACTGGATAGAGTTATTAGCAAGTGATCCAGCTTCAGCATCCACTGATGACAAGAGTGTCAGGTCATGACAAAACAATACATGATTTTGATCAGATGTCTGTGATTGGTCGACTGCACAGGCAGCTATTGATGTGGCATTACCAGTTCCAGGCTTCTGTATGGTACTCTCTACAAACTTGCCAGTAGGTATCTGATAATCTTGGCATGTTTGCTTTGCACATGAATAGTGTCCAGGTATGTCCACAACAGTGGCCAATGCAGACTCACCAGGATCACACGTATTGTGAATAGCATGTGTTTCGGCAGAATATTTCACACATGGCATGGCTTGACTGGAAGCAGCTGTACCATCAGTCAGTGACCATTGAATAATACTGGCTTTGTTATCATCCATAGCAGGAAGATACCTCACATATGGTTCATTATCAGAAATGTTCTTCACCAAATGTTGTACAACTGTTGTATTTGTGATTCCAGCTGCTATGCAATGACTGTCACTGTCACTGTCATTAATAGCAGCTTGCAGATTGGAAGCAGCTGTTCTGTCTGCTGATGCATTGTTTCTCTCATTCTTCACAGACATAGCCATTTTATCAGCAATCTTGTGATTATGATTTGACGATGCAGTAAAGACCTCAGTGTCAGTAGCAGAATTGTGATCAACAAAAGTCGAGTAGAGACTATCACAAAAGAAACTCTCAACAGGCTTCTTGTATAAAATGAGAGATGGACCATTAGTCGAAGATTCTGATAACACTGCATCACCAGGACTGTGGACATGTTCACCATCACCAGCATTGATTCCATTCTGCACTTCAGCAGCTCTCTTCACAACACTTACATGCCTATCACCAGTCTCCATTTGATGGCAATCCTTGTTTTCCTTATCAGCTGCACCAGTGTTACTGCATTTTACATCCCACATATTACTGCATGGAGATATTTCCGACATAGTTGATTGGGTTTCAGAACTTTTGCTCTCTTCTCTGGCATCTTTCTCCTCTGTGACTGACTGATGTGCTATGTTCTCAGATCCCAACTGTAGCTGACTTTTCACTGCCTCCACCTCCACGTGACATACTCTATCACCATTAAGGGGAATAGCCTGCTCATCTGTATCATCCACTTCATCTACTTCAACAGCAATGGCACTGTGCATGGTAACCAGTGTATCTTCAGCAGGGCCTGTGTCGCCGTCTATCCAGTCGTCAATCTCTCTTACGTATGTATCATGCAATCCAGCTCTGTCATAAAACTTGGACGTCGACTGCAGGTTGTCTATGGGAAGATCAATAAGATCAATACTTCTGATTACTAATGTCTGGTTTGCTTGACTAATTTCTGACTGTGGCATTTTGCCACCATCTGCAGGAAGAACTTGTGTAGTAACAGCTGTATCTGGTGTAATTTCGATGGCACAACTGTCTTCAGTTCTCTGCCCATCAGCCACACAACCAAATGCACTGGAAGCCAACTGTTGCTCGTCTTGTCCTGTCTGTGCAAGACTTAGCACTTCTGTGGGCACATATGGTGACTTGCTGCTTGGCATGTCATATACATTCTTGTATGCAGTCAGCGACACTTCTTCACGTGCAGTCATGTCATCAAGTTTGGCTACCATTACTGACTTATATGAGAGGATTTCTGCCACATGTTGAGTCTCATTCTCAGACTTATTGACATCAATGCTAGTAAATTCAACAGGAAGACCAGTATCACCTACATCTGCAAGTTGCAGCAGCTGCTCCACACTGGCTCTCACGTCATCACCACCTCCCTCTCCAACATCACTATTAGCTATTACTCCGAGACAATGATCCCCTTTATCTTCTGGTTCACTCCACCCTACTGGACTTGCACTGGGCCCTTTCTCATCCGATCCAGTTAAGTTTTCTGTCAGCATACAATGGATACCCACATTACTGGGTTTTGAAGGAAGCTGTAAGTTGTCCTCAGGCAATTTTTCATCTATCAGTATAACAGATGACTGCAATTTGTCACCTCCATTAGCAATGTCAGAAACTCTGTCCAAATCATGACAATCTGTGTGTGTTTCTTCAGGTGCATGGCATCCAGAAGTTTTGACGTCTTTGATTTCTTCCTGTATGTCTAGCTCTCGATGCAGACCACAGATACTACCTGTAACACTAGAAGCAACTGCAATATGGCTGAGATTAGTTACACCTGGGAAACTCAGCTGTTGAGCATCATCCTGCAGCAACACAGTGGCATATGGCTTCCTCTGCTGTTCTTGATGATGTTCTGAGTCGTAACTTTCAGTTTGATGTTCATTTAGTTCTGTATGTACTCCACATTCAGAAAGTGCACCTCCAGATACTACAGTTACATCAGTGTCACGTACGCTCTCACTGACCAAAGTTTCAGCAACTGGAAGAGCTGCATATTGTTCGTTAACTGAAACACACATGTTCTCATCAGATGACCAATTTGGATAGATCACAGAAACACTACTTGTTCCAACTGGGTCAGTTTCACCACACTGGTTCTGCCACTCACATATTGCACTTTCCAGCATCTGTTGCATATGCTGACTGGCTTCAGCAGCAACCAATGTCAGTCTAGGCAAACTCACCGTTCTTCTTCGAAAACTGCCGCAGTTGATTTGACCTCCTTGATGACTGCCGGGCATGGAAATGCCTTCTATATCGTCAAAGTCGCGTGAAAACTGCAGATTTAATTGTGATAATGACAAGCTTACTGTTCTGCCACTGGATGTCAGTGATTCAAATCTTTGGCTTCTTGGTCTGCAAACATGCAAATGATGATCATCATCAGAAGCATCAGCTGTCTGGCAGCTTCCACACCAAAAGAGAAACCCATTTAATAGTTCAGCTTCCTGAGGTTTCTGATCACTTGCTGAAAACAGGTCCTCTTTCACAACCACCTGATTGGTTGTACAAACTTCTACGTCATCATAATCATCATACTCAGCCTCCGCAGCCACCAGACGCTTAATGCCAGGCTGTTCAGAAACTTTCACCTTATCATTACCATCTTCACTACTCGCATGCCCAACACATCCATCAACTGTGTATCCATTAGACATTACAATCGATGAAAGACCTTTACTCTGCATAGACTGCTCCTGAACTTCCTGACTACTTTCAAGACCCAAGCCAACAGCGACTTGTGTGCCTGATCGCTGGTGTTCAACTTTGCCAGCTGCCACGAATGCATCATCGCTGCCCTGCATCAGGTCAGTTTCATCAGCCAGAGCATAGGAGTCCTCAAATACTACGGCAGAATCACTGCTACACTTTCTCGAGTGTAGTTTCTGCACAACTAATGAAACTGGACAAGCATTTCTCGGTGAATCCTTTGAATCTATGGTGATATCAAATTCACAACTCAATGGCGCCGAACAGGGAATCCAGGAAAAAGAGCCACTACCGTGGTCTGATGGCGCCTCTTCATTGACAAACTGCTGCTCACATGCTGCAATAATATCTTCATATGATGAAGAAGAACTCGAAATATCTGCAGATGAAGTTGCAGGGTCGTCAGAACTCATCAGCCGAGTGTCCGGTTCAGTAGTATTGTGAACAGAGGGAACCCATCGTTTCCGTCGTTTCACTGCAAACGCAGACGGCTGTGTGACTATAGCAAGCAGAACACACAACAGAGGACATTCACTGAAACTGTTCTAAACTCGGGTGCTGTACAGCAGTCAAACAGACTTCCTCTAGTTCAGTCATTGTTAATGAACGGAACAAACTGCTAATGAAACACAATCAGTTAAAATCCACAAAAACACTTGACAAAAATTGGAATGTTATGGGCATTTTCAACTGACTGACTACATAGCCTGTCAACTGTATCGATAAAGTAACCATTTTAACGGATATTTCATTTTCATCCAGTAATCTCCAATAAAACCTTTGTAGTTTGCTGGGGGTGGCATTGTTACATGCTGAATGCCTGTCATAATGCTCAGTGTCAAAGCAGAATAGATTTTGCAATCATATAGCCAACTTATCACAATGCATGATGATGCAAAAAACTAATCTATTTATAATCACTGAAGTGACTGAGTCACAAATATGCCAAATGAATATACACGAGGTGCTGTGCACTACATTTTACGTATTACATTTTACATATGATGGGATCTTTAATGTTACTTGCAACATTTCCATAGAACCTTCAACAGCCCGCTTTAATGGGCCACCTTGTATAAAATGCACTAGCTGCACAAATGAGATAACTGTTATAAACTTGATTCACTAAGTAAGTCAGTAAGTAAACGACTTATATAGCACCAGGTCTTAAGAAGAATGAGCATAGACAACAATCAGTAACCCGATGAATGTACCAATAAAGCTAGTCAAATGCCACAGTGTTGGCAGAGATTAACGCCAGTCCAAAAACTTTGCTGTCATTTTGCAACATGTGTACAGCCAAAATGTAAACAACATCCACAGTATTCTATATGACTTGCTGAAGTCCAGTATTCATATACAAGTACCAAATAGCAACAGTAACTGCCTATATATCTCGAAATAAAAATATGATGATAACCTTCAGTGACATCAGATTCTGCTATACTTTTTCCAAAAGTTCGCAGAATTTCAGAGCGACGACTTTGCATGTCCCTCTTGCTGCTAACAACCAGTTTCTGTTTAGCAGCTTCCTTTGACAATGACTGTGTCACATTACTGTACTGCCTGCAAACAATTTTCATTGACGTGAAAACAATTAATGCAACTCATGGAATCTAATTTTAATTCAAAGTTCAGAAACAGTTCTAGACTCGAGTCAAAACCTTAAGTTTAAAACTCGATATTCTAACACTGGACGATCATAGAAGTAATGGCATTTATTTAAAACAGACCATATCATGATGTAACTAGTGAGAAGCCATCTTTAGCTTCGACAAATATGACCCACACTGATACCACCTAAGCACTGGTGATATGATTTTCTAGTTTAAATATAGGTCTACATTTCGGAATAAAATCACTGTACAACTTGCTAAAATGAAACTTAGCAACAGCGAACTGAGTAGTGTTGCACCGTAAATATTTTGTGAGCGTCATGTTAGAAGCCTTAATTATTCCTATTTATGAGTATTTTATTGGTGCAGAATACTATATACTATATATGTCAATAATGATATTACATGTACTAAGCTACCAAATGACTTTTGCTGTTTTTGTCATCTGACTTGGCTTTTAACACCGTGTTTTAAATTGCAAAGTTATTTTTTTACATTAATATTTGTCTTTTTTTCTGTTTTTGATTTTGCAAGTATCAGTAGAGTATTGGTACAATCTGTAATTAATGTGAAATTTAAAATTGCAAGCAGGGGTAGTTATGCAACTTTAGACTTTCAAAAGTGACTTTCATGAGAAACTTTCCAGTGCAAAAGGGGCCTTAAAATGAGTAGGCTATCTGAGTGCTACAGAAATTTTTGATATTACTTTACATTTTGGTGTCACATTTTAAACCCCAGCGAAATAGAAAATACCACATATATCACTGACTAACTCCACTGGTGACACACAGCTGTTGACAGTAGAATGTGACTGAAATACAGCTAATAGATTGGACGTGCCTAAGCATACCGATGTCGTGCTCACCTAGCAGCAACAAGGTCCTTAGGTGCTGACGTATCAGCTCCATCTGTAATGTCAGTCAGCTGGTGAAGTTCGATGTCCAATCTGTCCATACGATCAAACACAGATGCCGATTAACGTCCTGAATTTCGCAGCTACACGGCTGAACATGCTCAGATAACTCTTTCTGTGTAGCGTATCTAATTTAGCCCGCTCGGCAAACTTGCCAACCAGGCTATAATTATATTTTGCTTGCATTAATTTCTTTTTTTAATGGAGACAAATTATCTCAGGATCCACTGGACCAATTATCGCGATCTTTCCACCAAATGATAGGTATTTGTTCGACGACAACTGATCTGGACCTCTTTTTTTGATTCCTCAAGGGACGTTGCCATGGCAACCAATTTTGGGCAAAATTGGCAAAATGACATTCATTCGGCAGGCTGTTGTTCCATAACAACAAGGAATATGGCAGTTTCAATTCAAAAATGTTCAATGGCAATATTGCAGCTACATCACGTACAAATATGATCAAGATTGGTCCAGTGACTCCAGAGATTGTGAGGGTAACAACTGCGCCTTTTTGGACGAAACGGCAAAAATCGGCATATCAGACCGAATATCTCAGCAATTACTAGACCGATCTTCGTCAGCCTTTTAGTGTAAGTAGCCACATGTATGGGGATTACAAAACTGATATACGTTTTGCAGTAGCCCAAGGGATGCTGCTGTGGTAACTAATTTTTGAGCATTTTGGCAGACGTCAGAATCGACCACTTTCACTCGTTACTCTGGCGTTCGGAAATGTAATGCACTAATGCCGTAGTTTTGGCAGAGAACAGGCTAACTAGAAATGCGTGGCAAAGCCTAGCGTATAGCCCGCTCGGCACTACAGTGTCGCCCCTAGCAGGTAGTAGCGAAACATTACCGTGCTACCACCTGGCGAACGTGCAAAGAATGCACGTGGTATCAGTCCGCCTTCGTTACATTTTCATTTCACCCAACATTATTTGGTTGCTATGGCAACGTCTCTTGACAAATTGTGCTAAACGAGCCAAGGGAAGAACGTACAGCAGATGGTCAGAGGCGGGACACATCGTACTCTACAATATGAGTAACAGCTTGTGTTACCTACAGTCCAACCATGACGTGAATGCGCAGCGCAATTTCCATCTGTTAGCCTGTTCTCCGCTGAAACTACTGAACCGATCTTCTCCAAAATTTTACACGATATAGTGGCATTAGTGGCGCTATTAAATCATGCATATACACGGCGTTATCCCATTCCGTTTCCGAATGCCATTTTTTGACAAAATTGGTTGCCATGGCAACGTCCCTTGAGATATCGGTAAAAGAGGTCGAGATCGATCATCTGCACCCAAAAAGCTTGCATTCGGTGAAAAGATTGCGAAAATCGGTCCAACATATCCTGAGATAATTGTTCTCGAGAAATCATTAAAAAGAAGATAAAAAGAAAGAAATTACGGAAGGTAAAAAACATAGCCCGTTCGGCAAGTTTGCCGGGCGGGCTGAACAAATGGAAATTGCGCTGCAACTCGGCTTGAATTTACCGATCGTCGTCCATTCGTCACTCTGGCGTTTGAAAATAAATTGGAATATTGGAATTACGATTTCAGCATATTAACTGGTCATCAATTCTCAACCTCGCATGAAATTTTGGTGACATTCGGTTCAGTGACCCCGGAGTTAAAGACGTAAGAACTAAGAAGTTGTATGGACGGCGTCGATAATCGTTACAATGCTTAGTTCAGCTACGTTCGCTATGGGGCGGGTAAGTATCTGCTAGGAGGCGATACTACAGTGCCGAGCGGGCTATACGCTGGGCTTTGCCACGCATTTCTAGTTTTCCAATGATATTGTTCTCTGAGTTATTTCAATAAATAGTCTATAACTATGCTTTTAGGTTTAGTTTTTGAGACATGAAAGCGAAACCGAATCCATGCAGTTGTGTTGTGATAATATCACATCGTATCAAGTCGATAGCACCTGCGAATGAGATGATGTGACGCAGTGTCACTACTCGGTGACTCCGTATCAACGCCACTCGACGTGTTGGTAGAACTCAGACTACTGCAGCGAGACAGAGCACCAGCTGACCGACCATCACCAACCTCTCCCTTCATCCACACACACACACATACTGACTGCATCAGTGAAACGATACTACACTGTGTCTCAAAAAACGACACTGATGTAGCACACTATAAATTCAACACACACCAACCGATTTTAGCAATTTTTGGCAGAGATGTTGCTGACTGAATTTGCTATTAAATGGCTATTTGCTATTCCACCTCTCCTAACTAGTGTCTCTGCACTACCTATGGAAATATGAACCCCGGAAATTGGATTTCTTCAGTCATGCTGTATACCGAAAATGACACTGATTTGGCTTGCTGTATTTTCAACACTCATTAACCAATTTTAATAATTTTTGGCAGGAAATAGCTACGAAGCTTGAGCTATCATTCGACGGCGGACCTCTATTTCTCGCACCTTCGACGGTCGACGCTATTGCTGCTATACACTAAGGCTCAAACTCTATCAGTTCAATTTGTTTGAATTTGTTAACATAACTTGCTCGTATGATATGTCGACAACAATCGATTAAGTGGAGTTTGAGCTTCACCGCACACATATTGCTCGTTGCCTGGCTATTACACTCGGCGTGCAGCGCGATATGATCGATTTTGCGTAAGGCAGCGTCGCGCGGTCCATCGGCGTTAGCAGATATACTTGTATTACTTGGAC
>Ga0209782_1000900_pt1 | contig 14345 bp, 19 predicted proteins | sample WorMetmaBAHAMAS1_FD_187390 | JGI IMG/M metagenome (GOLD analysis project Ga0209782, IMG submission 187390) | Marine gutless worms symbiont microbial communities from Max Planck institute for Marine Microbiology, Germany - Inanidrilus... | ecosystem: Host-associated > Annelida > Digestive system...
AGAGCGTTAGCCCACTGAGCCACGGAAGCAGGTAAATACCTGCTGTTTTATTCTAAAATTTTATTTCAAATCTCCATTTTCACTTAGGCCTAAGGTTTAGAGGCTAAAGCTACATGACAATGCAACATTTTATCAAAATCGGACATACCAGATATCGCGTTTTGTCGACTTTTAAGATGGTCGCCGTCCGCAATCTTGGATTTTCAAATTTCCAAACATTTGGTCACATGTCCGGTTGGGATGGCTAATATGCATTGCGGTGCCGAATTTTATCAAAATCGACCAAACGGTTTTGGAGATATCGCAATTTTTCGATTTTCAAGATGGCTGCCATCTGCCATCTGGAATATTTACATTTTTAAATTTTTGGTCACTCGTCACATAATATGCATCGCCATGCCAAATTTCATCAAAATCGGTCAAATGGTTGCGGAGCTATTACATTTAACATTTTTCAAAATGGCGGCCATCCTCCATCTTGGATTTTCAAAGTTTGATTTTTCAACAGCTTTTTGGGTTCGGATGGTAAATATGCATCAGTATGCAAAATTTCGTAGAAATCGGTCGAACTGTTGCTGAGATATAGCACATTATCCTTTTTTCAAGATGCAGACCATCTGCCATTTTGGATTTGTGGGGCAAATTTTGGGACAACCCACAACGAGAATTTGATGGTCTTTATCACTGTGCAAAATTTGGTTGCAATCGCATTAGTCGTTATGTTTGAATATTTTGTGCGTTTGGCCTGAAAACGCCTATTCCTGCCCCTTTTTGGCTGTTTTGGGGGCAAAAATAGGGGAAAATGGAAATTTTATGCATTGTTATCCCTTTAGGAATGCAATAACCCGGAATTGGTGTCATATGAAGCAAACCGCGTAAAAATCGGTTCTGCGGTTTAGTCTTGGGATGCGAGCAAAATTTGGTGTTACAAAAAAAGATAGGATATGAAATCTAAAAAACATGTGAGGGTGATATTTCACACATATGCTGCCACGCCCCCAATGGGGCGATTATTTTGATTTTTGGCATGCGGGGAGTCGTCACTGACGTAATCATCCACGCCAAAGTTTTTGTCAATCGGTTCAGGGGTTTTGGGGTTCTGACCCCCCAAAATTTTCCTATCTCCATACGATTGGCTGGTCAGTCTTACAACAGTGTAAGCACTGCCGTGCTACATTGTGATGAAAGTGGTGGCAGGGTAACTAAACATAGAATTAGAAAGCAGATTAAGATAGACAATATTGAATTTGATTTCACAAAGAATAAAGAAACAACTAATGTGATATCTCTCTTAAGTTATGGAAGTCATTTCCTAGCTGATAGCTCCATGTTCAATGTAAGATCCGAAACAAAACGCCTATCTTATGCATTATATCAAATCATTGATCTGCTCTCTATATGGTACATGCACAGATGTTAGAGTTGCTGAAGTGTACTCTGCACTTGGCAGTTTGCAAGCTGATGTTGTTATTGTCACTGACGACATGACATCGAGACGATATCAACGAGCTATTAACATTCACTGAGACATTGAACAGACGACATAGAAAAGCTAGACATAGCAACAGGCAGCCTGCATAACAAACTACTCATGCACAGAAAGTGAACGTAAACCAGTAAGTGTTACATTAAGCCAACTGACGTTTTGTCTGCTGAAGATCTGAAGACGCCAATGTGAGCTTCTTTAATGGATCTAAAGAAAGCAACAACAGAACCAGTGCCATCATCCCATCCCATCAACTAGCAACTACCACAAATAACATACACTCTTCAACTGCCACTCAGTAATAACACTGTAATAATGGCTCCTAAAGTGCTGTCATGTCTAATTCAGAAGTACACTTCTCAATGCCAACATTGCCACTGTTACAGATAGGCAATAGATGCACCTAGTTAGTATAACTACTCCACTCTTCATAGTAATGAAACACTGGTGAACACTCAATGTACAGACATGTTGCCAGATACAAAATTAATGTATTATTACACATCATACTAGATATTTTTAGTATAACATTTTGTAAGTTTGTTTTGTCATATATTGTATTTGTTAGTATAAATAGACATGAAGGTGTTAAACTGTGTGTAAAAATAATTATTAGTCTTCTGTACTGACCAAGTTTAGAATTTGAGGATAGTCTTGATAACTATAATACCTATGACTTACAGATAAGTATAAGCATAAATGTATATGCAATTTTATTCCAAATTAGGATAAATTTATAATTTATGCACACACATACGCAACCATTTTATGGTCATTATGTAACTCTGTTTTAGCCAGCATATCAGAACTGAAAGATTTTGCAGTCACATTTATTCAGTCACAACTGGATTATGTAAATTTGTTGACAACTTGTATGATGAACATCAGTAAGCATCAGTGAGTTCCCAATGATGTGGATTGTTCTACCAGAACTTCACTCCACTCCTGTTCTCTCTTTCTTCTCTCTCTTTGTCATAATTCACTTACACTGCTTATCAGTTACTTCTCATATTCAAATATCAAATGATGTACATTTGCAACCATTACTGACGAATCACTGATGCTCACACAATCCATCTACGTGCATTTGTTACTTCAACAATACCAACCAATTCATGCCCTTTATTCAAGAGACCAAAATCACTTATTCTGCATCTTTACCTTACTTTTAAAAAGTGGTGTAGTGTTAATTTTTAATTGGGACAGCGCCTCCATCTCCCCAATCTTCCCTTGCCTTTGCTGCCTCTTTCCTTCCCCTGTCTACAACTCTCTTTTCACCTTCTCCCTCCCTCAATCATATCTTCTCTTATCTCTTTCCTGGATTGTCAGCACTAGGGGTCCTCCCCCAGAAAAATTTGAAATTTTAGATTGCCGTAGGTCAACTTTAGCGCATTCTGGCATGCTAAAATTGTTTGGAAATGGGTGTTTTTATGTCACAATGTCAATCTGAAGTTGGGATGATGAATAAACAGGGAACATTTAGTAGAGTGACACTTCCCTCAGAAGTATTAACAAGGGCATTGCTTCCCAACCACCACACCCCTGCCTTTATCGATTAGATCTGTCCTAACTTTTTATCTCTTCTTTCCAAATCATGCCCAAAAACCTATCCGTTTACTCACTGTTAACATGTACTTTTCCTGTAGCACTTAATGACCTCAGCTTCAGGCCTCTGTGTTCGTTGTGAGCATAATAAATGCATGAACGTATGGGCTGCCATATTGCATGCGAATGTTTGTGATCATGTTCAGTAAGTTAAACAATGACTATATTCATACTGACTAGCATATTGGGACCTACCAGCACTTCCACCTGATGCAGAATTCTCCACAGCGAACAAATAACCATCTGGTGAAATGACTTGCAGCCTGTTTTCACTGTTGGTGTGAGGCCATTTTGACTCAAGAACATGTCTGAATACATCACTGGAAACAATGGTCATACACTAAAGCACACAGTAAAATAACATGACAAAAAATTGCTCCCTAGCAGCAAGAAACAACACCGAAGTTAACCGAAGTTAAAGACAAATGGCATAAACTTGTCACAGACACTGAAATACAAATGATCAGTAGCCAGGTAGTGGTAGAATCACTGCAATACAAGACAGCGAGTGGACAAAGTACTGTTACAAACAGATTTAGCAGGTGGTCATGCTTATTATAGTCAACTTCACTTGTAAGCCACTCCAGATTCAAAGTTTTGCTGGTTTAGCAAAAATCTTGCTCATTTTATCACTACTCTGACCTTGGAATAAGTACAATTACTGTAAAACTTTAAATATCAAAATGGCGGAGGCTACAAAATGCTTGCTCTGACCAATTTTAAAAATTAAACTGTTTGTACGCATTGAATAGCTGACTGAGAATGCATTCTAGTTAGAGCCTATCGCTTAATCAGAGTTGTCTGATGTTGTATCATTGTTGTTGCTGTTGCTGTGATAAAGTCAGTTTTGTCAAAGAGATTTATTATGCTCAAAATTTGTTTAGGATTTAGGCCGGGTTGCACCATCCATACTTAACTTAAGTAGTCCTTAAATCTTCAATTAACTCTGACTTAAGTGGAGATTAGTATAAATGCGCATTGCACCATTGCACTTAACTGCTAATTAAATGGAGATTTAATTGGCGATTTAATGACTACTTAAAGTTAAGTGGCCATTAGCTAAGTGACGATTTAAGTGAGGTTGGTGCAACCCGCCCTAAATCTGCTTTCACACCAGGTGCAGCATCACAACACAATGTAATGCAATGCACTGCCGCAGCATTTTGTTGCACGTTTCACAGCAAATTCCCAACTTCCTTTCTCCTAATCTACGCCTTGCAACAACTCAGAGTCATAGCACGAGCTGATTGTCAACAAAAAATCAAGCAGAAACTTTTATTTCATTTCGAGATGCAATTTTTGTGTGTCTTCAGCAAGTCTTCAGTTAGTTTAAAAGTCCTACATACATACATATATACATACTTAAATTGTTATAGTGCCCAGTATACATAAAATAGACCTACTGTGCATTACAGAAGTTCAGATAAAAACAATAAACTAATTAAAAGCAATGTTAAAAAGATGAGTCTTTAATGCACGTCGGAAAGAAGGTTGTGAGTCAATGAGTCTGATGTCAGTAGGGAGACTGTTCCAGACATCAGGGCCGCTGACTGAGAATGCATGTTGACCGATATGTGTTCTTGTTCGACGGACGACAGCGGACCTGGTTGTGGATGACCATAGCTGACGCTGATGTGCACTAGGGCTGAATGCCACTAGGTCCTTGAGGTATGGAGGGGAACGTTGATGAAAAATATTGTACATTAATGTTGCGACTTTGAAAGTGATATGGAATTTTATTGGGAGCCAGTTAAATAAGGAGAGAAAAAAGCATCTATTAATATCTCACTTTCTTGCTAAGATTTCTGCCACAAATTATCAAAATAGGTTCACGTCACCACCATGCTGCTGCCAAATTTCACTTCATCAAAACATCTGTCATGTGGCCAATATTCTTTTTGTTTTAATTTTTCTTTTGAATTTAAGATGTGTGGAGAACCATCTTCCTGCTCGTCTTTACCTAAGTGAGTGTCTGCCATTTTTCCATAAACAACAATAAGTGGCAGCAGGTAATCATCTCACCACATGCAAACTATTCATACCCATGTTCCACACATGTTGTGCAGTTCTTTCACGAGTTTGCTGACAAACGTTCGCATCCCAAATTTCTGCAGTTGTAAGGTACATGCAAACAGGGGAAGACTAACTGGAAAACACTGCCAACCTTGACTTTCTCAACGACAGACTTAGAGATGTCTCTTCAACACTAGGTCATGACAGTTTACAGAAGATAGCTAACCACCTTATTTAGCCCACTTAGCAAACTTGCTGACCAGGCTATATATTTTGCTTGCATTAATTTCTTTATTTTTTATTTATTTCTTTTTAATTTGAGAACAATTATCTCCGGATCCACTGGATCGATTTTTACAATTTTTCACCAAATGATAGGTATTTGTGTGAATTTGAATGATCCGGACCTCTTTTTCCAATTCCTCAAAGGACATTGCCATGGCAACTGATTTTGTGGCAAAATTTGGGTATATGCTTCATTTGGCACAGCAGCGTTTGAAAACGGCTTGTAATATCGCCATTCTGATCCAAAAATATTCAATGGCAATATATTAGCTATATTCTGTGCAAATATGATGAAAATCGGTCTATTAACCCCAGAGATTGCGCGGGTAACAAATGGACGTTTTTGGATGAGATGGCAAAAATCGGCCTATCTCATCGAATATCTCACCAACTATTGGACTGATCTTCACCAATTTTTCAGCGTTGGTAGGCGTATGTATGGGGATTACAAGGTAGTCCAAGGGACATTGCTATGGTAACCGATCAATTTTGGTGGCTTTTTGGAGATATCAACATTGATCATCTTCACTTTTTGCTCTCACGTTCCGAAATGGAATGCACCATCGCCTTGCCGATACACGCTTTAATAGCTAAACTAATTGCTCTACGTCATGTAAAAATATGGTGAAAATCGGTCCAGTAGTTTTTGAGTTAAATAGGGGTAGAATGTAAAAATTGTGCTGCAACTCTGCCAAAATTTGACGATCATCACCCATTTGGCACGCTGGCATTCCGAAATGGATTAGAAGATCACAATTTTGATTTCAGAAGAGTAATTGGTAATCATCGCTGAACATCTTGAAGAAATTTGGTGAGATTTGGTTCAGTGACCATGGAGTTTAAGACATAAGAAGTTGTACAGTCGGTGTCAAAAATTTTTCTGGGGTGACTTCAGGTACGTTTAGTAGGGGGCGGGGCTGCTAGGCAAAGCGGCAATCAGTAAATAAGTGTATTTTATTAGTATTTGCTAGGGGGCGACACTACGACGCCGAGCAGGCTATATGCTAGACTGTGCCACGTATTTCTAGTTGTTTGTCAAGAGCTACAATTAGCACCCAATTCTATTAGAACACGTGGGGTACCTGCCATGCTGTGATTCAATAAAAAATATGTAGATAAACATATACCTGGAAATCATTTCCTAGCTGGTAACTCCCAATTCCATAATTATAAGTAAGCTCTAGAACGAAATGCTTGTCTTCTGCACCATATCCAATCATTGACTTGCTCCATTTTCCATCATAAGGACTACAAACAGCACGGAAATACATGATGTCAATTCTCAATCAAAAAGTTGCTATTGCTTTGCAGCACACAAGAATATTGTCAGTTTGCTGATAAATTACATCATCTTTTTACCATGCCACACTGTGCTAGTGTACGTGTTCATCTGTCCGTTCATCTGTCACAAGTCAGTGTTATACTGAAACAGATAAACACAGATTGATTGACTGAGTTAAGGTTTTACGTCCCAATTGTCACACAATAGGTGTATGTTCTTGCTTCTTCCAGGCAAGTCTCTTGGCTAGTAATGAAGAAAGAAAACCAACACAACGTAATCAATGAATGTAAAAATGGGCTAAGCTAAAACATAAAATACAATCTAAGCTAGGCAATAACACAATAACGAAACTTAAAGCTACACAAACAGCTAACTGTAACAACTGCTCACAATTGTGTATGTGCGTGTGTGCATATCACGTGCACAAGTTTCGTTCACAGCAACGAACAGTTCAGATAATCTTCCTCCTTAACCTCCAGACAAACTGTTTCTGTAGCAGTCTATCAGATGGGATGAAAGACTAAACATAGCATCATGCAAATAATGCCACGCAATAGCATAAGGACTCTAATTTCCCAATGCAAAAGATCGTAGTGAAATTTGAAGGCATCAAATGCAAATTGGGTAGGTTAAAATCTGCAATTTTCAGTAAAAAACTTGCCATATCTCGATAACAGTACAAGATATATGAACTATAACAGCAGATGGCCATTGATGATTCCAAAAATATGCCTGTGGCACTTCATATGGAAGGATTCGAGGCTCCTGGTTTTAACAGCAAGCAGCGTCTCTTACATATACAATAGGAATAAGCATAGATGAGCATTGTGGTAATAAAGCAGTAACTAGCAAATTCAGTAATTTAGTTACCCATTGCAGGTTGCTTTGCAACCTTCTTCAAACTCCTCATGTCTAAGTACCTGAAATCAAATGCATTTAAACTTGTTTGCATAGCATTAAAAGGAAGACACCATATTCTTAGCTATAACTGTTTAATGGCTCTTTGTCCAGGACTACCCGGGTGAACCGGTACCAGAAAGGTAAAACTAATCTGGATTTACTGAAGCAAGAGACAGTAAGTGGCAGTGGCATCAGCTGGGCTATATGCAAGCAAGCAAGCACCTCGTCCCAGTCATGCCAAAACCTCACCACTCAGTTTTACAGGCTGGATGCCCTTCTTGCCACCCAACCAACAACGTCAAAGCACTGAAGGACATATTCTTAACTGTAACTGCAACAAATATTGTCCGATGGATATTTAACAGTAAATTCCACTTGGAGATAGCATTAATTGTGGACTTAAGAATCTTAAGTCCACAATTAATGCTATCTCCAAGTGGAATTTACTGTTAAATATCCATTCCTGAACACATCATCATGTTAAATATGGTAAAAAGGTAAAAATCAGCCTGATCCGACACGTGATGCCAGATGTCTTGCCTTGAGTCTCCTCCATTGCAGCAACTGTTGTGTGCCGCCATTTTGTGTGAACAATCGATATCGGATCGTTTGCCGGAAATTCATTTCCGTATTATCTTATATCCATAGCATCATTACTCCTATTATATGTTTATCTGTTTGTCTCTTCAGCTAACTGAGCTAAGTTATACTCAATTTGTGGCAAGAATGGTGCTGCCACGCTGTTATAACAGCGAGACAAACAGATAAACATATAATAGGAGTAATGATGCTATGGATATAAGATAATACGGAAATGAATTTCCGGCAAACGATCCGATATCGATTGTTCATACAAAATGGCGGCACACAACAGTTGCTGCAATGGAGGAGACTCAAGGCAAGACAACTGTCGCGAGGGATGGCGAGTGGTAGCGTGGTGGAGGGGCAGCCCGGCACGCAATGCGTGCCGGGCAGTGCCCGGCACGCAGCCATTACCAATCCAAAAAGTGAAGTCACCCAATGTCTTGGTCTTGCACTTGTCTTGGTCCCAGTTCTGGCTACTCCACGATAAGTTGATAACTACCTTCATTCCCAGTACGTTTTTATAAAAACCAATAGCTTCGTCTCTTTTTGTTATCTTAAACACAAAATGAATGGCTCTACGGTAGGCCATTACTTTATCATATCACTAATCTGAAAATACATGCATGCTAAACAAAAACGTTTCTAAGAAAGATTGTTTACAAACAAAACCACGTGACTTGTGGGCCTAGCATAGAATACGTAACGGTTTTGGTTTACGCCATGGTTTACGCCACAGGTTTACGCCTAGCCACGCCCGCGTTTCACGGAAATTACGTCAGCTGATATTTTTGCCGGAGTATAGTACTGTTGTGAAAGTATTGTTGAAAATGCATTGAAACTATTATGTTTTGATGTCTTTCTGTTGTATATACTAAGTATTAATATAGTTGTCATTTTAAAGTATGTTTGTGTTTGGGTGCAGTCCATAGTCCAATCGTAACAAGTCACAAAATACGGGTATGACTAAATACCGCAATGGACCGCAAAGGATGACAATAGCCGAGCTAAAAATGCCTCATGTAGGTTGTACACCTATGTGTGTTTTAGGTTGCAGTCAGTGGACCAACAACGCATGCGAAAGCGTAAACCAATTTCTTAAGCAGAGACAGCAATGGAGACGAAACATGCTGCCGGACCTCGTCAAAAATCTGCACTCGCTGGTAGCCAGTCAGTACGCCGAGGCAGACCGCGCCATCTGTGGACATGGAAACTATTCTTTGTCCCAGTCACCAGAAACGTCACCTCGCCGTCGCTGACTGGAAGGCGCTATCAGAGTCGCAGCGGCAGAGCGTCCGGCTTGCTGTCTTCTGCTTGACGAATGAAGGTGTTGCAGGCACGAAGCAATCAACATCCACTGACGGCAACGTGACAGTCCTGCACCGTCCAAATGCTGGAAAGAAACTAGGCAGTCGTCGTTGACCAAGGGCCGACCACACAGTCACTCAAAACAAAAAAAGAAAATTGTGACTGTGTAAAAAGAGTCGCAAAACTAACAGCAAACAGTCAGCATTAAGATAACAGAATGCTGTTACAACACAGAGAGAGCACATAATTCTACAGTTATTGTAAAAAAAAGGAAAAAAAATAAAAAAAAACAAAATTAAAAAATGACGGTTGGTTTGCACTCACGTCCACGTCATGACCGTCGGGCAACGTTTACTGTTGCACATGGTGTTGCATAAACCGTGTACAACGAACAGTAAGCGGCAGAGAAGTAAAACTATTTTGGCGGTGTTATCATGCTTGCCGATCTATCGCGGTACTCTGCAGACCTTTGTTATGCTCCTTTGCGTTCCTTTGCAGTATTTAGTCATACCGACAAAATACTGTACCATATCGTGTGTACTACCCATTATTGTAGCCTAGGGGTGTGCTCGAGGGTAGGGATGAAATCTGGAATGGAACGTTAAGTGGTTGGACAGCCAACCAAGTCGACAAGTGCTGATTGATTGCTAAAAATAGCCCGTTCCATTCCGGATTTTATCCATTTTAGATGAAACCCGGAACGGAACTGACAGAGTGAAAGTGAGTGGTATATTTTTATGCTGGGCCGAGGTTTTGAGCGGCATACTACAACGTCCTAGTCCATACCTAGTCCTTCTTAACACTTTGTTTCACTTTATTATGTTCTTGGCCTGCATTTTGTCATGCCTATAATAGACAACTATTGATTGATTGATTGATTGACGATCAATATTAGGACCTCTCTGGTTTATGATCTTCATAAATGATCTGGTAGATATATGCTTAGATACTATTAAATTGTATATTTTTATTGATGATGCAAAGCTGTATTGTCATGTTAAAAATAATGGAGATATGGACGACATACTAGCAGGAATTAAAAAATTTGTACAATGGACTGATAAATAGCAAATGAAATTAAATATAAAAAAACTGTAAAGTTATTTCATTTCATCATCGACGATATGCAAATAATAGGAGTGATACCAAAATATATTATGAATAGCACAGTACTTGAGGAAGTAACAGAAATAAAAGTCTAGGAGTTTGTTGAATAGCACAGTACTTGAGGAAGTAACAGAAATAAAAGTCTAGGAGTTTGTTATGATCCGCTACTGTTATTTCACAAACATGTTTGTGAAAAAGGCTTACATGATGTTGTGTATAATTAAAAGAAATTTTATTAATATTTCTCGTAATTGTTTTGTAACCTTATATAAATCTCTAGTGAGATCACATCTAGAATATGCGAACAGTGTGTGGTATCCTAAAAAGAAATCAGATGTTGACAAGCTGGAACGTCTACCGAAGAGAGCCACAAAGCTAATACCAGAATTGTCTAAATATTCATATATTGATAAGTTAAAAGCTTTAAATCTCCCCACATTAAAATCTAGATGACATCAAGGTGACATCGGATTTCCGGAACAGAATGGTTGCATTACGGGTTTCATCTAAAATTGATGAAATATGGAACTGAACCGTTCCATTCTGGATACCATTCCGGATTTCATCTTTTTTTTAGATGAAACCGAGAAAGGCACCATGTATCAAATGAAACAAAATCGTGACTTACTGCCATTCCATTCATTAACTTTTGTTCACAAATTTTGTAACAAAATTAAAATAAGTTTGAAGTGGTTTTTGCGGTAAGGTTGGTGACCGGGGCAATGGCCCGCAATTCAGGGGGTCCTCCATTCTGAAGACAGAGAAAAAACTCAGACACAACTGAACACCATATCCATGCCACGGCTACTGTCGACATGGGTAACAGCACTTGCCATTTCATGTGCAGACTGGTGACAAACAGCAGATGTAATCCATAGCTGTCTTGTTACACTGTATGATGCCAAAATCAACTTGTTGTTTTGCTGGCGCTTGTGTCAAGGAAATTTACACTAAGGAATGTGAATGTTCAATGTGTTGAAGCACCAGGGATATGTTGCTGCAGCTGTACTGAATATGATCCTGCTGCTGGAATGCTTTTGGTGTTTTGGTAGTCTTGAGTCTGTATACTCAGCAAAGTGATTTTAATAAATGTGTGACTTAGTGGAGTTGTGTATGTCAAACTACTGAGTGATTTTCACTATAATTGCATGTATTTGACATACGTATGCACAGTGTATACGCAAATGGCTACCAGTAGTCAGTCATTTGTTTTCCATGCCTTTAATATTGATTCTGCATTTTCTGGTCTTATGTTTGTCACCTCTGCATTTTGGTACCTGATTGTCCAGTCCTGCATTTCAACCCTTGCATTTTAAATTCCTGCATTTCAGTCAAGATTTTATCTGCTGTAATGCATTGCATTGTCTGTCTGCGACAGCTAAATATCATAAATATGTTGTTGTATTGATCAGTATCTGTTTACATTATTTGAAATTTTATGATGAACATTATTATGAGTAATTTTGTTGGACGTGCTGTTAAAGGTTTTGTGCACAGCTGCTGAGATGCATTGCCACAAGACTTTTAAATTCTTCAGTGCTGCGTGAAGTAGATAAAGATTTTATTCATTAGTTAGTATCGTATTATGTCGAGTTTGAGGCAGTGTACACCTATGTCTGGTCTTGTGGTGCAACACATTTCGACATCACCTTCTATATTTGAAGTGGATGATTTCAGTACTATTGCAGACTGTCACGTACATGAAGATCGTGAACAAATATATGATACAGGTGATCTTCAGGTAGAGGAAATTTTGAATGATGAGAGTGAAGGCGAGGAAGAAATAGACGAGGATGTGAGAGGTGCAGATGATGAATATGGTGATACTGATGATGACAACTCCATTAGTTCAGGTTCGGAGGATGAAGAAAATGCTGATGCTGCAGAGAGTTCTGAACTACGTGATATTGCTGAGATTGGAGATGTTTGTGAATTTGAAAATGATGGAAGTGAAGATATTGTATCACAGAGTTCCCACTGTGATAAAGAAACATTTGGATATACTTTAAATAATTCAGGTCTGTACTCCTGATTTAGTAATTCTGTGAATGTTTTGATATTTACTGGCAGTGGACAGCCGGCATAAAGATGCAGTAGTGTCACTTCTGACAGGAGTCAGTAAGCTAGATCAAGAAGGGTTTGAGTTCTGCTGTTTTGTTTGATATTTCTTGGTTGGCATCAGTACTTTGAGTGATATGTTGAGTGTTGATAGAATGATAGGAGTGCATTTGGCCTGTAAAACGTAATTCACAGGAATGAAGTCCATTGAGAATGTTGACTGTCTTAAAAACTGGATAAAAGTAGTTATGCAACGTAGTTCAGTGTAATATTGCTGTGAATGTGCATTGTGGAATAACTAATGTTTTTGTATTGCAGAAAAGTGTGCAAGTAAAGGAAAACACAAACATAAACTACTAGAAACCAAGACTATCTCATCTGCTGCCACTGACCATCAACATCGTGGAAAGAAGTCAAGGAAGACACAAGATCGAGGACAGTTGACAAAAGTCCGTAACAAGGCTAAGGCTCGAAAGTCACAGTTTGAAAGGAGAAATATCAGGTGATAAGTACATCACAGTAACACTTTTGACAGTGTATCATGAATTGCACTTAATCTTATACAGATTTTTTAAAGCTAGTCGTGTCATATCAACGGGATCTGAATAATCTAAATACATTAACAATCCATATTCCAGCTTCAGATGAAATACGAAGTATGGATGGGATTCATACATCATTAAACCTTCATGCATGCGTGCAATGTGTTTTTCTTGTTTTACAGTGTTTAGTTTTTCTGCTTTCGATGCTTTGACACTGTTAGTTGGGTGGCAGGAAGGGCATCTGACCTGTAAAAAACTGAGTGTTGGCTGCTGGCATGGTTGTATGTCTGGGGCAATTTGCAGACTTCCATATGGCCCAGCTGATCAATCAATCAGTCAATTGTTTATTTAATTTTGCAGCATAAATGCTGGATTAGTTACAATGTACATGGTACAGTAAGTATACAATACAACTTTTCATAAAAGTAGGCACAAATTAGGCCAAATCAAATGAAACAGCATGTAAGTTTCATAAAATAAAATACAATTACAATACAAAACAAGAGGCTCTGCTATGGCAGAGGGACCGCGCGACGCTTGTCAGTAGAAATTCTGCAACTACAAAATATCCCTATCGTATGGCATTATTTGCGTGATCCTACGTTTAGCTGTTTTTACACAATACCGGAGTGTGACAGACACACACACACAGAGACGGACGGACAGATACACGACGATGGCATGTACTGCGTTAGCATAGCATCGCACGGTAAAAATCGACCATATTGCACGCGTCCCATAAGTATAATTACTATGCATGCAACGAGCGTCGGTTGATAGCAAATTGTTAGGCAGACCAAGAAATATTTGAACGATAATGCTCAAACTCCACTTAATCGATTCGTTGTCTGTATGTTATACAATCAAGTTTGCAACAGACATGGTGACAAATCGAACCGATGGAGTTTAGGCCTAAGCCTTAGCGTGCGACGTGCGTGGCCTCAAGCGCACCGTACTGCGATATACAGCAGTCCGTCGAGCGCGACATTGTTGATAGCAGCTCGCCGAGTGGCGAGGATAATATGTTTCTAACTCCACAGGTGTGCATACGAAAAATGGGTCACGTGAGCAAAACCACGCCCCCTTTAAGGGTGATTTGTCATCCCTTTGGCCAGACTTGATATAGTCTTCCTTTGTACAAAGTTTGAGAGCTCTAGCTTCAGCCATTCCTGAGATA
>Ga0209782_1000901_pt1 | contig 14344 bp, 17 predicted proteins | sample WorMetmaBAHAMAS1_FD_187390 | JGI IMG/M metagenome (GOLD analysis project Ga0209782, IMG submission 187390) | Marine gutless worms symbiont microbial communities from Max Planck institute for Marine Microbiology, Germany - Inanidrilus... | ecosystem: Host-associated > Annelida > Digestive system...
TGCATATACACCACGTTATCCCATTCCGTTTCCAAATGGCATAGTGACAAAGTAGATTGGTCCGGGAAAAACGCCGACTTTTCCACTATGACTCGTTGCCATGGCAACGTCCCTTGAAAAATCAAAAAAAGCTCAATGAGGTGAGCAAGCCCTTACATCTGTCTACCAATCCTGAAATTTTGGTGAAGATTACTCTATTAGTGTCTCAGCTACGTTGGCTAGAAAGTCGACCATTAAAAAAAATAATAATAAAAAATAAAGAAAAAACATCGGTAAAATATATAGCCCTTCCAGCAAGTTTGCCGAGCGGGCTAAATAATCATCATTATCGGGTAGTGTATTTCTCACATTATTTCAATGCGGTTCCTTTCTAGTCTAGTGGCTGCAAACCTCATGTATGTCCGACTTACGAAGAATGAAAGTAGACTAACTTACAAATTAAGCAAAATCACAACAACATCATCAATGATAATAGTAATAGGAATCTCCTCACGAGCAACTAACCTTTCGAAGATATAGCAAAATACTAGAATTTTCGTCAGTTTACGACACTATTCCATTTTAACAATGAGATCAAATTAATAATGTTTTTGTGCAAGTATATCTTGGCTAACCTGTTGGAGATGGCTGTGCTGTTGCAACGTAGTCGTCATCGTTGTACGCCGCTATAGTCGGATCATACGCCTGCTGCTGCTGTGATATAGCATCGGAAGGTAGACCGGGGCTCATAGACCACTGTGACATGGCATCACCGCCGGTATTGTCATCGGCTGCGCTGCTGTCATAGGGCGTAGAAGCAGGACATATTGACCCCGTGCCACTATATCATCGGACTTTCAAGATGCATGATCGGGGCTAATAGTCCACCGTGATAATGGAAAACCATCGCTGTCGTAGTCGTCGTCCTCGTCACTATCATCGTCATTGTCGGTGTTGCTGTCGTACGGTGATGGAGTAGGAGACGATGGTCCGTGTGCTGCTAAATCAACGGACTTTTGGGATGAAAGATCCGAGCTCATAGTCTTGTGTGACAATGAGTGCTATGCTGCAGTAGCAACGGACAACAGAGATGGGGATCAGAACTCACAGGCGACTGTGAGGCTGTGACATTACCATCATCACATCCACCATTGACACTGCTGACGGTGTTGCAGTCGTGCGGCGGACTCAACGATCCCTGCAATGATGTAATGGAACATGGAGTTGGTAGACCACTGCGACGAAATATTGTTACATTAAACGTCAACAATAACCTACTTCCTCAACAACTGTGAAGCTACAAGCTATACACCAGCTTCTCCTCAAACATCATGTAAATATTGACGATGTATATGAAAACACAGACTAGAATGTTTAATTTTGAAATCTTTTGAAAACTACTGGTGGTGGATAGGAGTAGGTCAATGGTGAAGGTGAAACATAAGTTGCTGCGAATATGAACGGATTCTTGACGGTGGCTTCGATCGCTAAACACGTATGCGCACACACGAAATCAATTAATTAATTAACTTACTCGCAACAATATATAGAAACATACTTAATATTAGAATAATAATCATCATTATCATGATCAACTTCCATTCACTTAGACTTAACCTACCGTTTTTCTCCGTCGTTTCTTCTGCGATTCGTCATTTCATTACATTCTTGATCGTCACTACCTTAGCAGCCTAGGCTATACTGCAGCAGTCGGTTGCCGGTGAGTAAACTACTATGTTTATGATATTAACGTGTACATTAAGCATTTATGTAGGCCTAGTCTGTGTGCGGTAGGCCCTAACTGACGGACAATGAAACGCCGCAGTATGCACGACTGTGGCTGTGAATTGAAAAACCCAAGTAGCCTAGCCTAGCCTAGCCTAACGTGGCATATAAAAAACAGACGTGGCAACAATGAAGCGAATGTATTGTTACAAAGTCCATCTTGAAACGACGCTGCTGCTGTGACTGCTGCTGTTGTCGCTGATGCTGTTTCTCACTGGCACTACCGCGATTGCTTTCACTAAGCATTGACTAACATTAGAAATTAATTTAATATACACCAAGAAACATTCGCCTTTAGAAAGTTAAAGTTTATATAAATAGTACATAACGCCACCAATTAAGCGAAACACCGACGTTCGAACAAATAGTTATTTTTCACAACAAACGCTAAATGTGATGGATGTTAGCAAACATGACGGAAAAACGACATAGGCCTATGTCTAGAAATAAACTAGAGCTAATGCTAAAGTTACAACCGAAGGGCATGATCGGACATGCCCGAATTGCTGACATCAGCACATGGCAACACTGACCATTAGACCTATCAACCGGTGCTTAGGCAATTGTAATTTATGACTGTCAATGCGACGACTTCAAAGACTGAAATAAATTACGTGTCACCCTTATTGTTTCTTTTAAAGCCAATACCATCATGCATAGTGTGGCAACTAAAAGTTATAATATACGCTCAAATTTGCAACAAAACGCAAACAAAGTCACAGACTGGTGGAGAATCATTGTCATTAATTAAGCTATAATGTTTACAACACAGCAACATCTAGACTATACAAACTGCAATAGGCTCGTAGAACTAGCCTATACTCTTGCTTTCCATCACAACAATAGACTAGAGTGTCATTAAATCAATCAAACACAGCATAGACATACACGGTTATGGCTACGGGCAAAAACCCGAATTATTCCAATTTTCAATAGCCTAATAACGTCAATATGCATGGAACACATGTCGAAACTGTGCTATATGTATAAGCTATACGCTATCTTAAGCAAAACGTTATGGATTACCTGAAAAGAAGAAGAAGGAGGAAGAATGAAACGTCTCTCCGTCGGCGTCGACGTCGCGATGATAGTCAACCCCATACTAAACATATTCAAAATGTAGCAATTAGCATACAACACACACACACAGACGTATAAACACTATACGCAAGTAAGAATACAATGTGCATTATTCACCTTCCTCGTACACACCACCGTCTCCAGTGGCGCCGCCGGCAGCGCCGCCGGCAGCGCCGTCGCCGTTGCCATCGATATCATCGTACGACCAGTCGACCACCACTCGCCTTCATACCAAAGACCGGTACCAGGTGGCCTGCCCTCGTCCGACTCACTTGACGATGACGATGGTGGATGCGGTCCGGGCGGTCCAGGCTCCGGTTGGAGCAACTGACTGAGTAGTGGCGTTCCACATCCGGATGTTGGGCATTGCAGAATCACCCTCGCCACTTGTCAACCCGGTTGAGACGTCACCAACAACTCACATCTCTCGGATGAAGCGGGCAATGCCTCCACAGAGCCCCAGTCTATTGGCGCCTCCATTACCGCCATACTACCAACCGCAGGTAGGTGAAACGGGCCGCTATAAGCTCCATACTCGTGTAGCATATACGACAACGATCCATACCCGCTGTATCATCATCGGTGGATGTCTCCAATGGCATCACCGTACCACCATCACCGCATCACCGATGAAACAACAGGAACCACGCACGTTCCGCCTGATCGAAAACTCGGACGGTATAAAACTGACTCGCCCTTGTTGCTGCAATGCGACCTCCGATAACAATTCCTCACCACCCCGAACTAGAATGACCTCAACCATCCCACGCATGCACGCCTCGTCGCTGTCGGATACACAAAACAGGCAGGACGGTGATGCCATTGGAGACATCCACCGATGATGATACAGCGGGTATGGATCGCGCATTAACTGGATGCGCACATTCCAGTGCATGACGTACTCAGGATTGATTTTGCATGGCAAAAAACGTCGAATGTCCACACTTCCATAATCGCCAATCACCGTCACGTAGTAGTAATCGCTAATGTACCAAGAATAACCCGACGGAAATTGTGGGTTGTATCATTTGATGTCTTCAATCACAGCGTTAATCTTATCACGCACCGACATGAGGCGTGCCCAATGCTCTGTTGACAACGACACAAAGTTATTCCACACGGTCAACGTTTTTATTCTCATAATACCCATATCCGAAAAGACCTCCAACACACGGTCCTTCTTCTCGCCAAGAACGAAGAGTGACCATGGTGCTGGTGGTGGTAACGATGTCGCTCCGGCGTCACCTGTCGCTGCAGCTCCCACCACTTCATTGCTAGGCCTACTAGGTATATCATTCGACGCCATCATTGTTGTTGTCGTTGTAGTCGTTGTGGTTGACGGCATAGTAAGACGATAATCCGACTTATCTTAGCCTACATTTAAACTTAGGCTAAATGGCAATGATAACGTCTCACTGGATTTCAACTGCAACGTAATAACAACCAACCAATCACGACTTAGGCTATTATGAATGCTTAATCCCACCCGGCTGCTGAGGCAAGCGTTGGCGCTAACGCCAACTAGGGCTATGGCTAGACTTAGTAGGCCTACTAGGCTAGTAGGCCTAATAGCCCTAGGGTATATCATCGGATGTCACAAAACATAGATATTAACCTCAACTAGCCCTAGCTAGTACTAGGCCTAGGCCTATTGGCCTACTAGCCTAGTAGGCCTACTATGCCTAGCCCCAGCCCTAGCCCTAGCCCTAGCCATAGCCATAGCCTAATAGGTCAAGTAACCTTAGCCCAAGGCCTAGGCCTCCTAGGCCTAGTAGCCTAGCCCTAACTTAGTAGCCTACTAGGCCTAGTCCTAGCCCTAGCCCACTAAAAATTGGCCACGCCAACTAGCCCTAGCCCTTGCCCTAGCCATAGCCTATTAGGCCTACTAGCCGTAGCCCTAGCCATAGACCTAGAGCTAGGGCTAGCCTAGCCCTAGCCTAATAGACCTAGTAGCCTAGCCCTAGCTTAGTAGCCACTAAGCCTAGCCCTAGCCCTAGCCATAGCCCATTAGGCCTATTAGCCCTAGCCCTAAGCCTAGGCCTAATAGGCCTAGTAGCCTAACGTGTGATGTCACAAAACATAAATATCACTTCAACATAGAAAAACATAGATAAAACCATAGATAAAACATAGATATTTTCTTTAATTTTCGCCAAAAACGTCCACAAAACACCACAAAATGCTGACAAAACACCACAAAACACCACAAAATGCTCACAAAACACCACAAAACGCCACAAAACGCCACAAAATGTCCACAAAAGTGTGGAGAAAAGCCCGCAAAACACCACAATACCATTTGGGACCGAAACCGGTATGGACCCAAATTAAATATTTTTGGGTCCTTCCGGGTTTTAGTCAAACCGGAAGCGGAAGTGGTCCGAAACCGGCAGTTTATCGCTACTGTGTATTCTTTGCACGTTTGCCAGATGGCCACACGTTTTGTTTCGCTACTACTTGCTAGGAGGCGACACTACGGTGCTGACTGGGCTATACGCTAGGCTTTTCCATGTATTCCATTTTTTTACTATGAGCAAAGCTATCTCAGTATCTACTGGACCGATTTTCACGACTTTTTTCACCAAGCGGAAGGTATTTGCGTGATTTTTCTTAATCCAGTCCTATTTCTCCGAATCCTCAAGGGACGTTGCCATGGCAACCAATTTTGTGTCATACCGGACTTATTTGCTCAGAGCCAAGTATCTCAGGATCCGCTGCACCGATTTTCAAAATATTTGCACCATATGGTAGCTATTGAATTGCAGATGATCAATCCTAACTTCTTTTTCCGATATCTTAAGGGGAGTTAACATGGCAACCAATCGTGTGGCAAAATTATGGCAAAATTACTAACCATCTGCACTTATTGCTCCGGCATTCCGAATTGGTATAGTATATCGCTACCTCAATGTACTCATTAACAGCATAAATGATGCCTCTCTATATCCTGTATAAATTTCGTGAACTTTGGTCCACTAACTCCAGAGAAAACGGGGCTCATTTGTGAACTTTTTGTATGACATGGCAAAAAACTGGCATATTTAGTCGAATATCTCAGGATATATTGGACCGATTTTTACGATCTTTTCATCATACGAAAGCACTTTGAGTACAGATCATACATCTGTACCTACCTGGTTTTCCGATAAGTCCAGGGACGTTGTCATGGCAATCAACTGCTTTTGGAAAAATGTCATGAATGCCGATTGATACCACTTGCATTCTTTGCACTATCGTTTCAATACGAATTGCAATTTCACAGTCTAAATGTGCGCTTTAACAGCGGAGATGATGTGGCTTTATCGTGAAAAATTTGATGAACTTCTGCCAGGTAACTCCAGAGATAATGGAGCTCATTTGAGAACGTCAGGTACAACACGGCCAAAAAGCTGGCATATTTAGTCGAATATCTCCGGATATACTGGACTGATTTGCGCAATCTTTTCACCATATGAAAGTGCTTTAGGTGCAGATGATGAAGCTGTACCTTGTTTTCCAATCTGTCAAAGGACTTTGCCATGGCAACCAAATAATGCTGCCATAATCAAGGCAAACTGATACTATGTGCATTCTTTGCACGTTGCCAGATGGCCACACGGTTTTTTCACTACTAATTGCTAGGGGTGACACTGCGACGCTGAGCGGGCTATACGCTAGGCTTTGCCACGCAGTTCGTTTTTTTATATATTTACTATGAGCAAAGCTATCTCAGTATCTACGTTACCGATTTCCACAATTTTTTCACCAAGTGGAAGGTATTTGCGTGCGATTTCTCAATCCGGTAAAGTTTTTCCAATTCCTCAAGGGACGTTGCCATGGCAACCAATTTTGTGGCAAAATTGTGGCAAAATTACCTACCACCTGCACTTATTGCTCCGGCATTCTGAATCGGAATGGGATATCGCTACCTCAATGTACGCATTAACAGCGTAAATGATGCCTCTCTATACTGTGTAAAAATTTCGTAAACTTTGGTCCACTAACTCCAGAGAAAACGAGGCTCATTTGTGAACTTTTTGTACGACATGGCCAAAAACTGGCATATTTTGTGGAATATCTCAGGATATACTTAACCAATTTTTACGATCTTTTCATCATACGAAAGCGCCTTGAGTTTGGATGATAGACCTGTACCTTGTTTTCCGATAAATCGAGTGACGTTGCCATGGCAATCAATTGACTTTGGGAAAATGACGTGAACGCTGACTGATACCACTTGCATTCTTTGCACTATCGTTCGAAAAAGAGTTGCAATATCACTGTCTAAATGTGCGCATTAACAGCGGAGATGATGTGGCTATATTGTGTAAAAATTTGGTGAACTTTGCCGGGTAACTCCAGAGATAATGGAGCTCATTTGAGAACGTCAGGTACGACATGGCCAAAATGCTGGCGTATTTAGTCGAATATCTCCGGATTTACTGGACCGATTTTAGCAGTCTTTTTACCACATGAAAGCAATTTGCGTGCAGATGATGGATCTGTACTTTATTTTCTAATTTGTCAACGGACGTTGCCATGGCAACCAAATAATTATGCTGTAATGAAGGCAAACTTCTCAGAAATGGCTGAAGCTAGAGCTGTCAAATTTTGTACAAAGGGAGACTAGGCTACTGTATATCAAGTCTTGCCAAAACGATGACAAATCATCAATAAAGGGGCGTGGTTTTGCTCACGTGACCCATTTTTGTATGCACAACTGTGGACTTAGAAAAAATTCTCCACGGCACTCCGTTAACTGAGATCAACAATGTCGTCGAGTACAGACTACTGCCTATCACTCGAGGCCACACTAAGGCTTCGGCCTATGCTTTAGGCCTATGCTCCATTGGTTCGATTTGTTACTGTGTTTGTTGCAAACTTGGATGTATAGTATACCGGCAACGAATCGATTAAGTGGAGTTTTAGTATTGTTGTTCAAACATATGGTAATAACCGACATTTCTCTGTCTGCGTGGCAATTTGCTATCGACTGACGCTCGTTGACTGGTATTTATAGATGGTGGATAGAGCGATATGTTCAATTTTGCATGAAGAAGCGTCGCGCGGTCCATCGTCCATCGGCGTTAGCAGATATAATACTTGGCATTGGTGTACTGTCATTTACTGCTGCCGTTGTAAACGTCAATAATTCAAGTGTTTTTTCTGCACTTTCAGATATACTGTATCGTGTGCCACTGTACCGCAATGTGCCAATTTATATGAACTCATTATCGTCATCTGGTCACGGTGATGAAGTGTTTAATAATTATTTTCCACCACCACCACTCTTTCCACCCCCTCCACCATCTTGGATCGGGGACACCAATGCAATCCTACGAGAAGCAATCTTCATTAGTATTGATTCGCACAAAGCAGTAAGTGTGCATAGTATATACAGTTGTATAATATTATATTGCATTATATACACTGTACACTGTGAGTAGTAGATTAACGACGACACAGCACCCATGACGAGACTGGACCCTGCCGATACAGCACCCATGCCGATCCTGCACCCATGCCATTACAGCACCCGTGGGAACGCGCACGATGTTATCGTTATTTACCACCGCATCTGTATCACAATGATGATGGTATATGCAATGCATGTCAGAATCGTGAGGCACACAACGTTGGTCGGTATCCTCATGACCGGAGATCGAACATGGACAGGAACCCGGGATGACATGAGTGTTAGTGATTTCATTCGACGTATCGGTGATGATGTTATATCAACACACGAGAGTGCTGTAGTTAAGAACATTGCTATAAAGTACTACATGGAAATGGCCGTCAATTTCAACGGACAACACAAGATGGATATATTCAAAATACATCAGCCAGGTTTTTCATACCGACAACAACATCAAATGTGGAGAACTTGGACATTAACAACGTGTTGATGCAGTTATTGGAGAAAGTCGATGCTTTCAGTGGTCAGAATAGTGGTTGGACGGTATCGCAAGTAAAATGCTTACGATTGTGTTCGTGTAATTATCGTCCTTTGGAAGTCGGTACATTCATCCCAACCCCGAAAAATATTGCTGTAAAGAAAGCCGTCGTGAACATTCGCAATTCGGACGATTACTTTTTTCAGTATTCCGTACTAGCCGGTATGGATCTCATATTTCAGTCACTTCACATCAATATCGTCATAAAGAACGAGCATATATTTACAAGCCATTTATGCATATGCTGAATATGGATGGCATTCAGTCACCCGTACCACTTTCATCTATTGGCAAATTTGAAAATCAGAACCCAGACATTTCGGTGAATGTGTTGTATCATGACGGGAATCAAATTGTACCAATTCGCACGTTGACATTTGCGGATAATCGCAAACATCAAGTTATGTTACTTATGATTACAGATGGTAATGAAAAATTTCATTACCTTTCGGTACAAAGTATGTCTAGATTGATAACGACTGGAGCAAAATACAAACGCAAACATTACATATGTAATTATTGTTTATACCCATTTATCAAAGAAGATCAGTTAAAGGAACACACGATCATGTGTCGGCAACATCAATCAGCAGATAAGATATCCGACTCCGGGTAAGGACAACGTTTTGAAGTTCACAAAATTTTATTATCAATTTCAAGTACCATTCGTCATTTATGCGGATTTTGAATGTTTTTTGGAGAAGAGTGATGCAGATCATTCAGTTATGCATGTACCGAGCGGTTTCTGTGCTTTAACGGTAAGCATTTTTGAGGAACACGATTACAAATTACACTGTTATTCAGGTAAAAACGTTATGGACGAATTTTATAATTACATGAACCAAGAGGAACAGAGAATTCGTACAATGCTTTATCAGAATAATGCAATGATCGAGTTGACCGAAGGTCAAAATATATGTCACAAAATGGCTACAGTTTGCGGTACATGCAAAAAAGAATTCACTGCAATCAATTTCAAAACGAGACATCACTGTCACGTTACTGGCAGATATGTCGGGCCGGTGTGTCAGGCATGCAATATGCAGTTGAAATGTCGAACATGGAACAATGAGTTTTTACTTCCATGTTTCTTTCACAACAGCAGTGCATATGATTCACATTTAATCATTAAGTACCTACACAAGAAGGAGTCAAAGATAACTGTCATTCCAAGTAACACGGAACAGTTTATCGGATTTCAAATTGACGGGATACGTTATCTGGATAGTTACAAATTTCTGTCATCGAGTTTGCACAATCTCGTTAAAAATCTTCACAATGATGGAGTCGATCGTTTCAAATACACGCGACGCATGTTCGGTGATGGCGATCCGATCATTTTCGAGAAGGGTGTATATCCATATGAGTACATGTTGAGTCGTGATGTTTTCAAAAAAACTTACTTACCATCGATGTCGAAATTTTATTCAAAACTCAAAATGGAGGGTATAACAGAGGACGAGTACAAAAGAGCCCAAGAGAGTGGGATACGTACAAATGCAAAAATATGCAAGATTTTCACGATGTTTACGTCAAGCTCGATGTCGTTTTGTTGGCCGATTGTATGGAAAATTTCCGACATGTAGGCATACAAGAATATGGAATCGATCCGGCTCACTGTTGGACGTTAGCCAGGTATACATGGCAATGCTGTTTAAAGATGACAAATTTAGAATTACAGCTGATAACAGATCTAAACGTTTATCTTATGTTTGAAAATGCAATAAGAGGTGGTGTGTCGACCGTTAGTAATCGATACAGCAAGGCAAACAATAAGTACTTGTACGATTACGATTCAACTCAACCGAGTTCATACATCATGTCTTGGGAAGTGGTGAATTTATACGCTTACTGCATGAGTTTCAAATTATTATGTAGTAATTTTCGGTTAATCGACGAACCAGATAAATTAGATTTTCAGTCGGTAGATCTCGATGGCAAAAAGGTTATTTGTTAGAGGTCGATTTGAGCTATCCTCCTGAGTTACATGATGCTCATTCCGATTTGTCATTGGCACCTGAGCATATTACAGTAACACTGCAGATGTTGTCAGAATATAATAGTGTGGACGTTACTTTTCGTGGACAGACATGCCTTGTTCGGAATTTACGGGACAAATTGAGATACGTATTACACATAAGAAATCTCAAACTATATACGGACCTCAGTATGAAAGTCGACCGAATTCACACAGTGATGGAATTTGACCAGAAGGCATGTTTGGCGCCGTATATACCGTTTAATACAGAAAAACGTCGTATGGCTAGATCGAGTTTTGAAAAAGATTTTTTCAAACTAATGTCCAATGCAGTTTACTGGAAAACGATCAAACAGTTACGAAATAGAGTGAATGTGAAATTAGTGACGGATCCAAATAAAGTGAAGAAATGTATTCGAAAGCCGACTTACGGACACAGACAGTCTAACTTACGAGGTACGAACTGATGACATTTATGAGGATATGAAACCAGTTGCTGAAGAAATTTTCGACTGCAGTGATTACCCGACATCACACCCACTATACAGCGAGACGAACAAGAAAAGAGTGGGATGTTGGAAGGACGAGAACAGTTCCGATAGTTTGATTAGCGAGTTTGTTGGTCTTCGTGCGAAATTATACAGTATATCTAGTGCTAAGAGTAACAAGATAAAAGCAAAGGGAATTTCAAAATCATACAAGATCCACAAGTTGCGACATGAAACGTTTTTGAATGCATTACGAAGCAAAGTTCCGACAAATGCCAAATTTTGTCGATTTCAGTCAGCCAATCACGTTCTCAAAACAGTACTGGTGGACAAACTGTGTTTGTCTCCGTTCGATTGCAAGCGTTATATATTGCTGGATGGTATTCGTACATTAGCATTTGGACATCAATCAATTGGAAATTAACTTTGCATTGATTTATTATTTGCTGTTTGTCTCTAGTTGTATATATTTTTTGTGTTTTCGTCCGTATTGTTTATTTCGATTACATAGTAATATTGTATTGATTTTAATATTTGCTATTTGTCTCTAGTTGTTTATATACTATTTTTGCATTTCGTCGATATTATTTTATCAGCAGTTATGAAGCGTGTAAGATTTAGTAGAAACAATACAGTGTATGTAGTAGATAATTATGATAGAACTTCACCATGGGAAATAATTGCCAGAGATCGTGTGCGATTTAAACGTCGTATTGAAATGACTGAAATACTTTTAAGTCCTATATTGACTGAATTGCATCGTGATCTTATATGTTTGAAAAGACTCTCTGTAAATAGCTGAACATTTATTAGTATTTGATAATATAATAATGTTTTGATTTCGTCATATTGTTTTGTTTTTATTATAACTATATATGAATAAAAAGATAATATTATCCATACACTATAATCATCAGTAACAAATTGCAGGACATATACAATGTTAAGTGTCCATAGTTTAGGAAAAAAATAGAAAATAACTAGGCCTATGTACATAGTCAAAGTATTCAAATCAACAGCAGTGATCATCATCGTCACTGATGACAATCACAATATTATTATCATCATCATCATCATTATTATTTGGAGCCACTGCGGCTTCATTGTCGCTGCTAATATCGCTGTACAAATGTGGCTCCTGTGGTTGTTCCTGCTGATGTTGCTGCTGCTGCTGTTGCTGTTGTGGCTATTGCTGATGATCCATCGGTTGCGGCTGCTGCTACTGCTGCTGCTGATGCTGCTGCTGTAGCTGCTGCATGCGAATTTGACAGACCTGTTGGATACGAAGCAGCCGCTGCTGATTCTGTTCAAACAGAGTATTACTCTGGTTGATTAGGGTTGGTAGGTGATCGAAATGATATAATGTTGAATTTGATGGGGCCGGCTCTCATGTGTATATTACAATGGTCCCGATTTTCAATGTGTCTAGAATTTTTAACTGAAACTCATTAGTAGGTGGTTGGATCATTAGCACTCTATCTCCACGCCTGCTCCGCGGCGGCTCTATTGACAATTTGTAGTATGTGGTTGCGCAGAGTTTAGTCGTCCTCTGAGCACCATCTTCAAAGAAAAAATCTCCAGTGATCTGTAGACGAAAAAAACACACATCGACCAAATGTTATTAATTCTATGTTTATTACGTCAGTATCATCAACATTGGTCGTTACTACTAATAAAGTTTAAAATGAAATAAAGTTAATTCGACAATGAGCGACCAATCAGTAAATATATAAACCTATTATTGATATTGTTGTTACTACTAAAGTTTATCAGTTAAAATGACATCAATTAGTTTTCTAATAAATTTCATAAATGATATGAAAATGCACAATTATTATGATAGATTCTTAGATTATGGACTTTCGAGTATCAAAGAAACAGACAAGATTTAATTGAATTACTAAATGAGTTTATCTAGGAAGAAAGTCGACATACCTGCATACTAACTGTGCAGTCACAGTAGATAAATTTGTCACCACACAATCGATCACTTCTTCGGAATATCCGATCAATAATGTTTTGACTGTCGGCTCTATATCCAAAAAAAAACAAAAACAAAAATTGATTATGAGTATGCTATCAAGAAATCTACAGAAGAACAAACAACCAAGACAATTTCAATCAACTGACAATCAGTTTAAAATTAAAAATAATTATAGATCGATTGATCGATCGATGACAGAACTATAAGAAAATTATAATATATATAGGAAGAAGAAATAAAAATAGTTACCTCTGAGAATATCAGCAATGACAGTTCTCATCTTCATGGCCAAATCCATATTAAACTTGTATGTAACGACACTAGTACAAGTCGAAGACATTTTTCTTCAGCAAAATCAACGTAAACTCAAGCAAACAGACGACCAGAACACATAAGTGACGTCGTCCGTTGACTTACATAGATAGAAGACACACAGCAGAGTCATGAGCCGGTTGCCTGCATTGCTGTGATGTGGCATCCATTGAATTAGCCCAATCTCGAGTCCGTTGGATCGGCCAGGTCGTGTCATGTGAATTAAACACTATGTGACTGCATTGCCTATGTAGCTATCGACCGTGGCGTCGTTGACATGTCACAACAGATTAATTTCCAATGCAGCTCACTGTAAGCACCTCGTTTCGGTCGACACCGACTGAATGCCCAGCAATAATTTGCGGAGTTGACACCGGTGGTCTCCGACTGAATGTCCTGCAATAATTTGCCGATTACCGAGTCGACGTCGATCGATCGCACCTCGGCCGATGCCGACTGAATGTCCAGCAATAATTTTTACCGAGTTGACGCCGATCGCGATCGAACGTACCTCGGTCGTCGCCGACCGAACGTTCTGCAAAAAAAATTAATTTCATATATCTCGATCAACGCCAACCGAACATACTTCGGACAATGCCGACTGAACATCCGGCAAAATTAATTTCATATACATCGATCAACGACGACCGAATGTTAAGATTTTTCGATTTTTCAAGATGGCGGCAGCCGCCATCTTGGATTTTCGAAATCGTGAACTTTTATTTGCTGACGGTATGTAGAGGGCCCAGATGCATCACTGTATCAAATTTTGTCAAAATCGGTCGTTCTGTTGCGGAGATATTGC
>Ga0209782_1000902_pt1 | contig 14338 bp, 7 predicted proteins | sample WorMetmaBAHAMAS1_FD_187390 | JGI IMG/M metagenome (GOLD analysis project Ga0209782, IMG submission 187390) | Marine gutless worms symbiont microbial communities from Max Planck institute for Marine Microbiology, Germany - Inanidrilus... | ecosystem: Host-associated > Annelida > Digestive system >...
GCAGTGAAGTGTGTAACTGACGTACTGAGAAGCTGGCAAAAGGACCAATGACTTGAGTGAATCGTCGCACGGCCTCGCGAACTTCATTCGGCGTTATTGCGCTGCTTCTCGACAACCGCCACGACTGTGATGCCGTCTAGCAGACGACAAAATATATCACCCATGGCTTGGCATGCATGCAAAATACCATACAGGTCTTAACTGAACTACTCTACAATAGATGCATAAATATAAGTAGGAAAGTAAATAAACAAATAAAATTTGTAAATGTGCACATTGCACGATGCTCAGCCGAAGCCAAATCTGAGGTGCTAGAGAAAGGCGTAGTTATCCACAGTAATATGTGCAGAGCGGGCGTGCTCCTTCCGGAGTCTGGTAGTACAAACAAAGAAGTAGGTACTTTGTGAGGGTGTTACTAACAGATGCATCTGCCTACTGGTCGCTGTCGGCCCTTACTATCCGGCAACTCACCGTAAAACTCACCCTAAACCCTAAATTATCACTCTTTTTGCACATAAACTATGCAGTTCACAACTGTAAATAATTGTACAGCAAATAACATTAAATTTATGAAAATATCTGCTTTCCTATATTTTGAATACTGATAGTGGATGTTGGACCGATGCGTGAATTAGTTACACACTTTCCGGGGACGGCACTTGTATTACACACTTGTCTGAAATGAGAAATGTTAAAACAGCAACAGTATGCAGTATGCCCAGCAGTAGACAGAGCTTGATCCAGCCATCCTGTCTGACCTCAACCAAACTGTGACGTACAATTTTTCTACATGTTTGTCTTTTTTCTTATTTGATTTTTTAATCAGGAAAATTTGACCCTATTCTGGAAGACAGTGTGAACTGGACGTAAATTATAAGAGAACAGCGTGTAAGCACATCTCACCAACGATCTTTGTCTGTTTGACGAAGACGACAAACTGTTCTGCCGAGCAGAGCCGTCTGACACGGCACTGCCGCTGACAGCCAGTCCTGCCAGCGGCCAGTTCTGTAACACAACCGACCAAACTCACCGTGTAGTGTGATATATTTACTAAGCTTTGATCCAATGATCAACAGGTTCCACGCAGCCTGCAAATCCACAATGTCCCACACACCACCCTACCTATGACTACACTTCAACAGCTGATGCACCCACTCAATCAACTACACAGCTAATTTGGCGAACATCTCAGCCTTGCATGGCCCCATGGATTAACAAGAATAGGATCTTCTCCATTTCGAGGCCGGAGGTCATAAGTGACCAAATTTGGCTTTAGTTTTTTTGTGTTTATTCTGTATTATATCCTCTTTGTGTGATCCTAATGAATGGTTGCTTTTGTCGCGTTAGTTTTAATCTCGTCAGTACTCGACAAGACTTTCCGGCAACAGCATCTCTGAAATGACCTATTTTGTGTCAAGTGAGATATAAAACTTTGGCTCAATCAACCAACCAACCAACCAACTAACCAACCAACCAACCAACCAACCAACCAACCAACCAACCAACCAACCAACCAACCAACCAACCATTAAAGCTGATTGACCGCTTATGCGCGACATGTTGAATGCCCCCTGATTACTGACAAACAGACAACTCGAATGGACTGGTAATGGTCATTCGCAATTACCATTGGCTGAAATCTGCAAGCCGAGTCCTATTATCAACCTGCTCTGCACCACTGGTTCAGACGGGAGAGCGTAAAAATTTTCATTGTTTGACCTTGACCTTTGACCTACGACCTTGAGCTACAATCTCAGGCTAGCCAAGGTCAAGGTCGACCCTCATGTCAAAAATTAAGGTCAAAGGTCAAACAGTTCAAACAGGAGAGCGACCACAGACAAACGGACCCTACCAGACGTATTATCACCCCTGCTAAGCGGTCGATAATTATTCTCATACCACATAACAAGATGTGGCTGATAGTATACCACAGTGTTAGCAGCAGCAGCAGCAGGAGCAGCCGGAGCGGTTTGACTAGCAGCACCAGGCTGCATGAACATGTGCAGACTGTCACAGACGGGCGACATGTACTGACTGAGTGGATCTCCCGGCACGACGTTAATATCTCGCCTCACCAGCAGAGCCAGCTCGACTATCTACAACACACCGGCCGGCGCCAACGTCGGCACATACTACGACTTCTTCCTTTGCACGGGACAAATGTGCACTTGATTGTCAGGCAGCATTAGCACGTGTAGCCTAGCGGTGTAATGGTTAGGGCGTTGGTTTACGACTCAACAGGTAGCGGGTTCGACTACCGGCCAATCCACTGCCAGGTAGCGACTTTGGGCAAGTTGTTCACACCAAGCAGTATAATTTGCTACCAGTCATAGGGCAGCGATGTCCTGGGGTTCAGTGGTTTATCCACCTATGATTTCAATACCTAAGTAAGGAAGACGAGCACCCAGCCTACACTCGTTATGGGGTAGACACATGTACAAATGGACAGATAGAAGGAAAGACAGAGAGATAGAAGGACCACAGAGTTAAATATTCTATCTAGAGTCAATACATCCAATTAGAACAGCAGAAAATTTTGAGGCCTCGCTTGGCTTCGCTAAGCTACATGGCCGCCGGTCGAGTGACGTCATTTTTACGTCATTTTTATGTCATTTTGTTGAAGTAAGTAAGTAAGCCGTCATCTTGCTGTCAGTTTACTATGTTTGTTGCTATTTAGTGTATATCTATTCTATGTTTAGTTCCTCCGTTTAGTCGCATTCCTCTGTTTAGTAGCTTGTGGCCATGTTTTGCCGGTGCGTACGATGGCCTCAGCTTGGCTGGCCAGCACGCGGGCCGTGAGAAGGACAGACAAATGGAGAGACAGTGCAACGCCAAGGACAAGGATTACCATTAAGTAAGTAAGAAATTCACAAAACGTATGCTGGACCTGTGCAACGGTCTCGTAGGCAAGGTAGCTCAGCACTTCAAAGCCGAACACGTTTGGTTTGATGTCGAGGGAGACTCCACTAAGAAGCCAGTCGCGGAACTTGGTCATCTTGTAGCGCGGCGCTGTAACCACGACAGTCAACACACAATCTACGCTGCATACGTAGTTTCATTCACCTATCTAGTCTACACACAGCACTGAAAAATGTAGTCTAATCAAAATATACCAATCTAGCAGCAGTATGTTCTCATTGTCGTCACACACTATATTCATCATCCATATCAACACCAAAAATCACATTCTAAGTGTGATGACCTACCTCTTTTTTCAATTTTTTAAACACAGATATTGCCTTATAAATCCATAGTGCCCGGTGACTTTTCCACACTTCCCAAAAAAATAAATCAATAGCTTAAATGCACAGATTTATAACACTCTACTCCATCTAATGTGAATCTTTCGTGAGATATCATCACCAAGAGTCATTTGAATCGGCTGCTGGTGACCAAGTCACAAAAAAAAAAATAAAATTGTTAAAGAGTTTTCTAACACATAGTGTACACTGCATAATATAACACCAACAGTTAAATACATATAAGCGTTTATACCTGTAGATGTACATACATACATTTATATATCTGCATCTAGAATTGATAGCAAAAAGTGAGCTGAGTTGTGGAACTTACTGAAGCTGGCCTGGCGTGCTTCACAGTACTCGAGATACTGCTGCGTGTCCATGTTTCTCGACAGTAATTCTGCCGTCTACATGGAGACATCGACATCATTTCAATGTCTCACTGATTCTAGCACAGTGTCTTTATCTCACCGCACCAACCAGTGACTAATATTAGCCACGAACTAACAACAATGTCACACGGTGGAACACATTTTCACGTGATGACAACATGTCCCATGTTATCGTCTGTTGACTATACTTTCCCTTTGTTGCGATGGTGTTCATTAACTGACTGATTAAGGTTTTATGTCCCACTTGACACAAAACAGGTCGTTTCAGAGATGCTCTTGTCAGTCAATCTCTAGAGCAGCGTTTTCCATGACCTAACAGGGGCGGGGCTCGTAGTCAAGTGACTGGCATACTGAAAGCTACCACAGACTCTGGTAGGTTCTGGCTGGTATCTGGTATACCAGGTCATATAAATTATATAATGACAGTAGGGGGCGTGGCATGAAAATGTAAACAACTAGCAGCCACACCCTGTTAGCCTTCAGAAAACGAACCTTAGGTGTTCACTGTTCAGTCCTGTCAATATGATACGATCTGTGCTTGGTGTCTGTTGTAGATGAGGCATGCGGTATGGAAGACAAGCCACATTAACTATGAGTGCTAACAATCATTGTTCTGTTATGTAATCCTAACCAGTTTTAGAAGTGCCCTCAGCTAGTAGGGAAGCTAGATAATCACGGAGATTTACTCTCGCCTTACCAACTGGCAGGCTAGTGAATTAATCACAGACCAACAATGGCATGTGACAGTGGGCAACACTGTCGTGTGACAAGACACATCGCACGTTATTACACATCAGCTTTTACTTTCCATTTTCCACCTGTGTAGCAAATTTAAAGTGATTAGCTGCACCTATTCAAACAATATGGGAGTCCCAGAATTAAAACATCACATAACCAGATCCTAGCATTGCTGCTTATCAAACCTGACATAATGACAATGTGATATATTTTCCATATTTTTGCATATAATTTATATTTATTTTATATGCATATTTTTGTAGTGTGGCATGTGCTGCAACCTACACTGATCGTGTCTGCAGATTTTTACTTCACTGTACGACAAAAGTGACACAGTTATTTTAGTACCACCCAGCTGGACTGTAGCAACGAGGAACAATGAACATCATTGCACACTTGTGTGTATTTCTGCATTAATTACTATACGTATAAATATGTGCCACATAGTATAAATCGATGTTTTTGCACATTAATTTTAATGAGAATAAAACGACAGACCAGCTTGCGCTGTTGTTTCACTTCATCATCTGAGCTGTCATCAAGCAATGACGTCAACTCACCTACATCATCATCACTAGCAGAGTTCATACCATCGCCAGCAGCAGCAGTGGCCATCTACTTTTACACAGGAACGACAATCATAGATAGCAGACTTCTCCCCCGGGACACAACTCATGATAAGTACTAACTGCTTGCTACTTATCACTTAGTAAAATTTGGTTGGAAATTGGAACTGCTTTTCGTATTCCACTGCAGCTTAGGAACACATAATGCACCATAAATCCATTAGGTGAAATCATGACATAATCTGTAAAACTGGAAGTATACAACATATTGCAATGCTGACAAAGGAGGATTGAGCCACTGCTAGAGGTAACATAGACAAAAAATGTTGCCAAGTCTGGCCATGTGGTTTTCAAGTTATGCGAGCAGAGAGACAGAAAAACAGACATACTCATCATAATATTTCACACCCCTCCGAGGAGTGAAATAAATGTTCTAATAAACTGACTCTGTCAACTACCAATATCATTCACACATTTGCAATAATTAGTTGTCTCAAAACTATCTAATCTCACCTCGAATGTGTCGCCAAACTACCTCACCAATTTTAATCTTGTCTGCTGTGATAACAAACGCATCTGAATACATCATCTGACTATTTATATTACACACCGTATTCATTCTGCATGTGATAAAATACATACATGCATAGTGATGTAAATGTGAAGGCTGTGTGCATGCGTACATAATATGTCAGTAAACACGCACATGTGTGCACATTTGTGAATCAACTTGCCTGATGTTTCTATTGCACCCAAGAATTCCTGGCACATTTTCCGTCGCTTGTATGTCATCTGACGTACATCTTAAAACGCAGGCACAGAACTTAGCAATTTAATCACAGTGCATATCCAAACAATCCAGCAATGACTGACTATGCCAACTCAATGGCAAGGAATACATATGACTATATTAGCATGGTATATGCTATGGATCTGTGTCTGTCTGTCTGCCACAAACCAGTATTGTATATAAATGGACAATAAAATCAAAATCATTTTTGGTACAGACGCGACCCTTCACTTATCCTACACCGAGTTGGAAGGGAATTCAGGAATCTCCAAAAATCATTGTGTGTTACTTCTCTCTAGAACTTTTTCCAAAACTCCATATTTAAAAAAAAAACTTGCGACAGCACATTGAACATTGCAAGTATTATCAACTCAGTTTGACCAACGACCAACTGTCACACTAAGCATTCACAATAGTGTACAACATGATGACACAGCATGTTGCATGGGTTCGTCTGTATGGGATGAAAGATCAGCATACAATTCACAGCTTTCATTAAAACAGTCTTCTTTTCACAGTTACTCCACTTTACCACCAGTAAAATGCAGATGTGAATATATGTGCAAATGTGTAAAATGGCAAGGGACTGAAACTGCAGATCAGGCCGAACTCGTCAAACTTGGCTCTGGACAGCTGAATGTCAGTTAAATCCAATGTCGCTACACTCAACATTGGTCTGACAAAGTCTGCCTATCATCGAGCACAATATCGACAGGTATGGACAGCGCTCGTGGGAATGGCAATGTCCACTGGACAAGCCACATGATGAAGTCTCCACTTTAGACTGGGTCATTCAAAATGAAACCTCTGAGGATAACTGGAGAAGGTCTTGTCAGGCTCAATGTCCTATCTTTCACTCAAGACACTGACCCCGACTGGGGAAAATCACGCAATCAAATTCATCCTTTCCTGATCCACAAGTTGACTTCTACGCCAGCTCCCACTCAACAAAAGACGAGCATCATAAAAACTGAACATCAATTGAAACATTTTATCACCTGTTTCACACGGTTCAGTGTCACCCAAGGAAACGCCTTTTATTGCAGCCCTTTGTGTATCTTTGAAGTCAAGACACTGCAGCAATCGCTTCAGCTTCGCCTGTATTTACATAATACAGTGGGTGACTATCTTTCGGATTAAACAAAGTTTTATACTTAAGTATTAGACCAAACTCTAAACTGAACTCCAAAATCTGGTCTCAGACTGAAGTTCAGATTAACTTTGGTTTTAGACTTGGTCTAAAACTTTTTATAAAAACTTTTCTAAAACTGAGTTTTAAACCAAGTCTACAAGAAGCTCTGCTTTTGCCGAGGGACTGCGCGACACGCCTGTCTGTACAAATCCTGCAACTACAAAACATCCCATTTGAAAATGATTGCAATTGACAATGTTGTCACTTTACTTTTTTATGCTAATTAGGTTTTAGACCGAACTTTGGTCTTAAACCAAGTCTGAAACCAAGTGTTGTGGTACATCAGCCATCAACATATATGACTCTGAACTAGAAAATACTTATCATATCATCAACTACTTACTTCATCTTTTTAACTTCTCAAATTCAATTAGCTACTTGCTACAAATTTCTCTATATCTTACAGACACTGACACATGCATACCAGTTAACAGTAGATTATTATGCAAGCAAAGCAGTTGTTTGAGGTAAAACAAAAATACTAATTTATTGTTCACAATAAGAAATTAAATGCACTTTTTGACACATGAAATATGTTATCTGTTCTGCACAGCAGCTTGGTCTTCTCTCACGGACTAGACTGAGCTCGAGTGAGATAATCAACTGCTGACCTTGTCACGACGCATAATAAACAAGAACTCCTCGATGCCAATGCTGGATGAAGACCGCTGCTGAGCAACTTCCTCGGCTTTATACAGCTATAATAATAACACTAATCGTCGTCATCATCATCATCATCATCATCATCATCAGCTGTTGCTGCTGCAACAGTAACAAGCTGTAACAATCGACAATCAACATAAACCCTAAGTCTGGTCATGATGCATAACGGCCTTTAACGTTTTGTCACATGTCACACCAAGTTTTAGCCCATATTACAACAGTGCTTACGTGTACAGAATGTTGAGTGGATCAGAAGTGTTCTGCAAACTGATCAATTGCCGATCAACCTCACACAGCCACTCCTTCATCTCAGTAGGTAATATCTTCTATTCCATGTCTTATACAAACTATGTTATGTAAAAGATCAGAAGACAAAATATCTTCTCTATTATATACAAGCAAAATGCAACTACAATAATAACAGAATAAATAAAGATATATCTAATACCAAAACACACAGTTACAACACAGTTTGGTTAAAAAAAATATACTAAATTATTCAACTTATTAAATAGTAATTAAACAATATTTAGTTATTCAAAGTATGTTTATTTGGGCTCTATGATGTCCCCACATAAAGGCACCAACACAGCTGCTCAATTAGTTTTTTGCATTACTTTCATCAAAATATGCATAAACTACTTACAATATCCACCATTTGCCTGTAGACAATGTCCTCAATAAGAGTGGCTGTCTCTGTGAGCGGCTTCCTGCAGTCTCCAAATCCATGCCTCAACAGTCACAGTTACACACACATTAATATCGACACCAGTCCTGAATTACCACAAATTACATTTGTAAATCATTTACAACTTCTATGCTCTAATTTCTGTTCACAACAAGTTCACAAATTATGTTCTAAAAGCCTGGTATAAAGTTTTAATGAGATCGCTGTTGAGTGTTGATATGATTCTTTCATGTTATGTTGATACTGGCTATCTGAACATCACGAACAATAACAATACAGACTACTTGGTCAAAAACAGTACTTTACCTGGCAACATTTGAATGCTACTTGATTACAACAATTTTCTGCCATGATTATATTCACATTTTGTGTGCGAATTAATATAATACTTATGTCTTAACTACTCCCAAATAATTAGCTAATATCAGCTAATCTGCATACTGTGTAAATCATTATTATCCTCTATTCCATGTCTTTTTCATACACGTAACATAATAACGGGTTTCTTCCAGGGTGCAAAGCATTGTAATCAGCATATCTGTGTCTTCTTGCATATATCACAAAAGCACACATCCAAACTTCACAAAATTTTCTGCAAGTGTTGCCTGCTGCTAAGGCTCAACTGTTGTATGACAGCAGTATATATGTCTTTCCATTTTGTAGACGCTGTCATGCATATTTCTGAGTGGACAGAGGACAGTACAACAGCCTAGACGAATCGATTCAGGCAGAACTGTGATTACCAAGGCATGCCACTTGCATGGCTGGCTATATGCCTGGTGATACATATGGACATGCCTGCACGCCTGGATTCCTATCACTTCAGATGTGATGCATAGTATCTCAGTCTTCTTGTTGCTGTGAACTGCTTGCAGGAAACTTCCTTCGTGTTCCTTAGTGCAACTGTTTTCGCTGTTGCCATACAAGGTCTATACGTATACATAATAAGGTGGTTATAAAAACTGTCTATCGTCCTACAGTTTAGCCGACGACTGCAGTAACAATTACAGCGTATCAGATTTCGGCATATTTCGGTAGCTTTCGGTATTTATCAACACCCAGTATACATTTAGTGTTTAGTGGTCAGTGTTATGTTTATTATAGTTTTTACAGTGTAAACTATGTAATACGCCAGTGGAGTTATTTTTTGTAACTAGCGACAACCAAATAACTAAAGTAAAGTAAAGTACACACATCATCTGTTGGATGTCGGTAACAAAACTCAGTCGTGGCGTTGGACGCGTGACCGAGTCAGCTGCCGCAGACGATAACTCGCAACTCTGCTGTGTCACTGCCATCGTCTACTAATAATTCACGTTATTTTGGTTTTATGCATGCATAACTAAACCACAGACATGAACAAAACATAAATGTTGTTTTTGCGACAAAAAAATGCAACCGGAAGTAAATTCGTCTACGTGTATAAAAGTTTATTTGACCAGAAACCGTTTAATCAATGTAAGTATGCAAACCATACAACTCACCAACTTCACAGAGATGTTTGTATCCGTATGCACGCACTGCTGCACTTGATGTGCTATCGTGCTATACTTGGTACCTGTTAAATTACATTCGCCAGTTGGCACAAATGTTTCAATGACCTTCAAGACCAAGACCAAGACTTCAGTATTTGAGTCTTGAGACGTCTCGAGACCAAGACTCAAGAACTACATCACTGCCTCTAACTTACCAAATTTGGTGGGTTGGCAGTCCTAGTCAAATACTCCAAAATTTATTTTTTTGGGAAGATGAGATGTGCCTCACTGGCATGTGTGATTACACGCCACAATCAAACTGCGACATAGGCCTCGGTCTACATAACGGTAAACCTCAGATACTGTTTGCTTGATAGCACCGGCGTGTAACAGTTGTAACTACTGCATTCAATCTAAACTGCACTAGTTTGATATACATGTATTTCATAAACGTTTCTAAATCACTATAAAGGCAACTCGTCCTTAGGCCATAGCAAGTTTTCCTTATCAATGGACAGTATAATGTGTAGGCCTTGTTCTCTCATGCTATGCTGAATTTACCGAAAACATGTCATATCAAAATATTTTTAAAAATAAAGGGCATCACATATTCCAGACCATTTTCCATGCTCATTCACTCAGAGCACTCGCGGTAAGCTGGTAACTACAACCACTTTTCAAAATCGCAGACCTGCAACTGAAATTATCTCCAGTACTAGACAAGACACTACTATGGCAGAGGGACCGCGAGACGTGCTTGTCAGTATAGAAAAAAGCTTGCAATCCATGAATGACCTTGACATACACCCAAGGTCATCACAGTTGCTGCTATTAAATGGCTGCATAGCATATCACTTTTTGTTTGTAGACTGTTGTTTCAACGTCTTTATCTGGGACCGTTTTCAAGACACTACCACTTTTGAGTGAACGTGACTGCCTGTGACATTGAGAACTCCTTCATTTTTGACAACAAAGATTAAATTACAAGGCATGTTCGCTTTCTAATTATGTGTAAACATATTGTAGTTAAATCGCGCTTTATTTATGAGTTATAGGTATTACAAAGGTTTCAGATAACAAAAGTGATCTTCAAAACTCACTCAAGCTCACTGGCAATTATGCAATTCTATAGCCCATATATGATTTCCCACCCGTCTTCCATTGTAACTATGTCTCTATCTGGCACGGTTTCCGAGATATTATCGCTTATTTCCGAAAATTTAAAGACGTCACGTGACGATGACCATGCCCATTCAAGAGACAGTTTGTAATACCAATGCTAACCCGTCAGCTGGCAAACCTGTGTACAAAATTTGAAGTCTCTAGCTTTAGCCATTCCGGAGATATCGTAGAGGGGACTAAGAATTTAAATAGGTCACGCAACCATAACCATGCCTCTTTTGAGGTGACTTTCCAGTCTTTTGGTAAGAACTGATATAGCCCTCTGTGTACAAAATTTGACAGCTCTAGCTACAGCCATTCCTGAGAAATGGATGGAGCCCTCCAAATTAAAAATGGGTCACGTGACGTAACCACGCTCCTTTCAGGGACGGTTTATAGTTCATATGCTGGTACTAGTTATGACCAACCTGTGTAGCAAATTTGAAATTTCTACGTTGACCCACTACAAAGATATGAAAGGCGATAAAATGTGCAAAAATTTGGGTGACTGGCAGTTAGGGTAACCCAAGGTCATCAGCAACAGAGCCATTTGATACAGCGCATACGACTTCTTGTTCTACTTTAGCAGAAACTATATGCCTATCTTGTACTGTTTACAAGTTATAGCACGTTTTTCGTCGAAAGTGGCCGATCCTAACCCACCCTATTTGCATCCAGTTCAAATTTTGCCGTGATATTTGTTGTTAGAAAACTAGTCCTGGGGCTATCGTGTGGCATTATTTGCGTGATCCTATGTTCAGCCATTTTTATAGAATACCAGAGTGTGACAGACACACGACGACGGCATATACCATGCTAGCATAACGTCGCGCGGTAAAAACTGTCGTCAACTGAGTATCGAGGTCCTACTGTGGATCAGATCGACCGACAGATGGATGAAGAAAACTACATTATCTCCTGTGCTAACACGGTCGGTAAATATATACCATAACTATACATTACACTGACAACAAACTTTACTGACAATAGTGATATTTTCAATAAAAAAAACTCTAAATGACAAGTTTCAAACAAAAATGCAGCTTTCATCTAAGCAAAATAAAGATAAGTCAAAAATAACTTTACAGTTTCCAGCCTAGAAATAAAAAAAAACTGAAATTGATGCATCTCATGCAACGTTTTGTTAATATTAAAGGTATATCAAAAGGTAATAGTTTACAGAATGCTTTTTGAGCACGAAAAGGTGTCAGTACAATGTCAAGACATAAAAGCACAAAAAGTACCATTTTACATGTACATGAATATTTTAAAAATTTAAATTTTCTGTGGTGTATATTTCTGTGGTGTATATTCCTGGATCGTACTCTATACTGCACATTCGTTGTAGTGATTCTGGCTTTTGGCAAGAGTGCCATGCAGTATCATTGTATCAAAATCTCAAATCTAAACATGAGGCTGTATAAGCAAATGAGTTTTTAAAAATATGTAAAATATCCAACAAAATAGCAATATTCCAAAGTCATCCAAAAGTGACAAAGTGTTGTACTACACATAACTACAGCAATTATACGAATTCCAGAGTATTGGAACACTACATATCTACTGAATAAACTGAGAATAGAACTGCAACAACGCTACAATAGTCCAGTCCATGCAATAACATCATCATCCAAGCTGGCCATTCACACCTGACAATACACACTCCATTAGTAATACTCTTCACTACAAAAGTCTGCACCATTGAATTCACGTTCCACCGCATACAAGTCAACGTTTCATGTATAAACTGAATAGAAAATACGCGAGGCATTAATATTTCTATAAGTAATAAAAATACATACAACAGGAAATACGATACTTCAGTACTGATAACAGGCAATGTTAGGTTCTATTATACTTAGTGTTAAACTAATTTTTAAACTAAAATTGAATTTATAATGTATCAGGTTCCTAAATCATGCAAAGTATCTGATAGAAAATAACCAGGTTGATACTTTTGCGTATATTTGTTGAGTCTAAAACTCTGGTTTAACACTACGAACAAAAGTAGGTTTTAAAGTTGGTTCTAAGCTTTCAAACATTTTTATTTAAAACCAAAATTAAAACCCATTTTAAGCTCGTTTTAAACCAAGGTTAAATTTCACACACTGGTCTCAATCCAGAATTGTGGATCTAGCTTAGGCTTCAGTTTAAATTTTAGTTTAAAACTTAAGTATAAGCTGTATTAGGCAGTGCTAAGCATAATGTGAAATGTCAGTAGCAGTCAACACTTGACATATATTCCGACATAGGTCAATAGATCAGGGTCAGCCGACATCAGAATGAGCTGTCAACTGCTGCTGCAGCTCAAGCACAGCGAAGGAGCGTTCATATCACTCATCTCATCTTACTTTACGTGACCTAATTTCATTTGAACTGAATGCTCCATCATTGATTGCAACCACAGTGAACTGGGTTGGTGTGTGTTGTGAAGTGACCCAGTTTGCTGTGGCGGCGACCAACCACGGCAAACATCAGGTCAGATGAAATGAGGTCACATATGATGAGGTGAAGTGAGATGAGATGATTGACACGAACAGCAGAATTTGTGATGAGACGCAGCAGAGGCGACACACCACGTCATTCTAACTTTCATCTGATAACGAGTGACATCAACCAAACTATCGCTGAGGACACGGCATTAATACACAAGCCTCCGTATCAATCGCAAATTACAAACGTTGAAATGTATAGCGAAGTGATACGCCTTGTAACTAATTATCACGATAAGTAATAGGCCGTATAATTAACCAGCACTGTTGTATGTTTAAGGTGACAAAGAAAAGGTTGCTAAAAAAGCTCATATATTGGTAACCTGTGCTATCATCAGAAATGATTGCATTAACATCGTCACACAGTTGTATATATAATATCAGCCAATAGTTTCATAAGTGGTTGTACAGATTCCCAGACTGACATTATGTATACAACTGTAGCGAGAGCATCAAACATAATCTTAGGTCCAGTTTTTCCACAGCAAATTAATCTCCCGTTAATTTAATCCGGCATTAAATCCGGCAGGTAATGATCAATTTACTCAGATGTCATTTTTCCACCGGCAGTTCGTCAATTAAATCGTCCGTTTAGAATGATTTAATTGACAATCTGCCAGTGGAAAAACGACATCTGAGTAAATTGATCAGATGTGTAACACAGCCTGTCCAGAAATCAACCCATCAGTTAGTCATCTGTTGTATAAGGTCCGGTTTTTCCACAGCAAATTAATCTCCCGTTAATTTAATCCGGCATTAAATCCGGCAGATGTCGTTTTTCCACCGGCAGTTCGTCAATTAAATCGTCAGCTTAGGACGATTTAATTGACGAACTGCCGGTGGAAAAACGACATCTGAGTAAATTGATCATTATCTGCCGGATTTAATGCCGGATTAAATTAATGGGAGATTAATTTGCTGTGGAAAAACCGGACCTTA
>Ga0209782_1000903_pt1 | contig 14336 bp, 10 predicted proteins | sample WorMetmaBAHAMAS1_FD_187390 | JGI IMG/M metagenome (GOLD analysis project Ga0209782, IMG submission 187390) | Marine gutless worms symbiont microbial communities from Max Planck institute for Marine Microbiology, Germany - Inanidrilus... | ecosystem: Host-associated > Annelida > Digestive system...
ATAATTTGGTTGTACTTTAACACACTGCTGGCCATATTTCTTATTTTCCATTGTTTGAACATTGTAGGAATTCAGTCATTTGTATATAATCAATGCAGAAGAAGTGCTTGGTTCTGGGCAGTTTGGAATTGTCTACGGAGGTAGGACTGGTTTATTTTTTAAAGATTTTTGGCAATTATATAGAAAATAGTACTTTTAATAGATAGTTGTCATTAATACTAGAAAACTATCTTTGATTGAGGATTAAGGTCCCACCGTGACCGTGTTTTGATCTTTGACCTTCACTTTAGAAGATTGACCTTCTATCTACACATGCACAAGGTCAAAACACGGTCACGGTGGGACCTTAATCCTCAATCAAAGATAGTTTTCTAGTATTAATGACAACTATCTATTAAAAGTCACTCATTTCAGAAGTTAAGAGTGGAAACGGGCAGATGAAGACGAATGCATTACTTTCCGTGCTAAAGCAGTCGGTAAAAATGAAGACAGATGACGTATGCCTGGCAGCCTGTATCATGGTATGCTTGCATGTGTTTACACAGGTAATCGTCGGAACGACAACGGCGATGTGGCAATTAAAGTCATCGACAAACTGCGGTTTCCTACGAAGCAGGAAGCACAACTCAAGAACGAAGTCGCTATTTTGCAGGTTTCTCATTGTTGATCTGTGTATCTGTGACAGCAGCCGTGACTGTTCTGATGCTGTGGAATTATATTGCACCTGTCTCAAACTCCATTTTACGCTGCTCGTTTTGTTCCTTACTGTCCTTCTCATGTTCTTAGGTCGTCTTCCTCTTCCAACTTTTTACAAGTTCCGCTCACCAATCTTATTTTTGGATGTCTGTCTTTCTATACAGCCACTTCAACTATTTGGAGCTCCCTTCCTGACTCACTCCGCTCATAAATGATACATTTAACTCTTTTCTGTGCCACCTTCAAACAGCTTTTACAAGCAGCTTACTAATGGCATACTTCAGCACCTCTGATTTAATAATGACACTTTATTTATGCATTTGCTTACTTATATGTAGACCATTTAATGGCCAGTGAAACTGGGTTTGCGCCCGGTAGATCCTGAAGAGTCAATTGTGCAAAACCATTGTGTTATCTGATGACATTCCTGATTCCAGACAGCCACGGAAACACTGGATGCACTTCTTTTTTAATTAATCCAAGAATGACAAGGACATCACGTGTGTGAAAATCTATAATTTTACAAATTCTTATTTTTTAAAGGTTTCACTTTGGTGATCTGGCTTGTCATGGCATTTGGTGAAGTTGTGTGCGTAACTGTTGACAGAGTTTACGTCATCCGGGAGTGATTAACCTGGAACGTATGTACGAGACTCCGGAGCGGGTGAGTTAATGCATCTTGTCTAGTCAGACCTACTGGAATGCTGCAACAGAAAAAAAACTGTTGCAAAATACCATAATTTATCTAAACATTGTGACAACTGATTTTCTTGTGTAGTTGAGAAATCAACCAATTTTGCGCCAAGGCAATTTTAGTCTCAAGTATGCTGCAGTTATTACAGCCAGTTATGTGTAGTTATTTTATTTTCTATATCAGCTTGACTTTACTTCTTAAACTTTGTTTTGATTGTTTATCTGTTTACGTGCACCAGTGTTACAAATCAAGTAGTCTGTAATGTAACAGCTGCTTGAAAAAGTAAAAACTTCACGGAATTATGAGGAAATGAGCAGATGTTGTGACTAGAATAGAGATCACGAAGAAACATTGTAATGCCTAGATGTTGCGACAGTAGTGGTTGGTAAAATTTTCAAGTGCAAAACTTCACTTATGACCATTTTCTGTGTAGCCATTATCTGCAGTAGTAGGTGTTTGCTTATTCCGTCCGAGAGTCTTTTGTGTGTGTTGAAGGAAACTACTACAGATTGTGTTGTGGTTGAGAATGTACTTATTTCCAAGTTTATACAGTTTGGAAAAACTGTAGTTGCACAATAATTACGTAGGTTTTTATTGTTAATAGTTGATATTTATTTCGATCTAATATCAAAATAGCTACTATAATGCAGGGAATTTGATTAAAAAAGTGAATACATATGCAAACAAAATTACTATACTTACAATGGTAAAACAAAAGAAGAATGCTATTGTCAGTTTGAATATTGAGGATGCGTCCATGGCTTTATCTCGATAATTTTTTGACGGTGCATGTGGTAATAAATAAGCTTCATTGGTACTTTGTAGATATAATCTGTATATGCATTCATGTGTACATGTACTCATATGATACGTGAGTTCTCGTAGCGGTGAGGCGTGTTTTCAAACTGTTATTCGACTTTACCTTAACTTCCCTTACACATGAGTAATTGTTTGGGTGTAAAGATGAAATTATGGACGTGATTGTTTCACGCCAGATGTACGTCGTGATGGAGAAGCTACAGGGAGATATGCTTGAGATGATCCTGTCCAGTCAGAAAGGTCGTCTCTCGGAGCGTGTTGCAAAGTTCCTCATTTCACAGGTCACTGCCATCATGTCTCGTTCTAGCCCGTCACATACGCTCACTCAGATGTTGACACTGGCCTGCTTTTCTATGACGATGGTTGGCATCATTATAATCCAAATTTGCCGGTTGTTATTGGCAAGGCATGCAACGAGTAAAAGTTTTCTCTAATAAAATACTTCAGTTCTTACCGGTCTGAAGCAGAATGATCTGTATAGTGGCTGTTAACAGCTATGTGTATCATTATCAACTTACCTTCTGACTCATAATGATATTATTAGATCATTTTTTATTGCGTAATTGACATTAAATTTGTTTTATGGTAATAGTATGGTAATAGCGTTCGGCCCAGAGCTGATCATGATGTACAGGCAGTCAGCCCGCATGGTGACTACAAGCCATTTACCTGGTGTTAAACTGCCATTACTTTCCGCCAGGCCTGCGGTTACCTTCCCAGCCGAACAGCGTCACCTCCCATCAGCCAGTACCAAATTATACTGCTTGGTGACGGAGACACGTGGGTGTGAACAACTTGCCCAAGGTTGTAACTCGACATTGCGGCGGCCGGTGCTTGAACTCGCAACCACTGAGTCACCAGTCCGATGCCTTAGCCACTAGACTATTGAGTGACCGTAGTAGGCTAGTGTCTGATGTAATTACTGACGTTGGTTGCAGATTCTGATAGCACTAAAGCATCTTCACTCACAGCACATTGTTCACTGTGATCTCAAGCCAGAGAACGTCCTCTTGTCTGCTGAAGGCCCGTTCCCACAGGTTCTCACCGCATACTTTCATCACTTTTATATCGTTTGCTTGCTGACTTAACTTCCCTGACTACTTGCCTTTTTAGCCCGCACCTGCCGACCGGGCTGTATATTTTACCTTCCGTAATTTCTTTCTTTTTTTCTTACTTATTTTCCTTGTTTGATTGCTTCTTTACTTACGTATTTCTTTGAGAATGGCACATTCCATTTCCAGTCTGCAGGTCCTAAGAGACGACCAAACCTGGTTTTTAGTTTTTTGTGTTTATTTTTTGTTATAGTATCTGTATGTTCCCGATGAATGGTGACTTGCGTTGTGTTAGATTTAGTTTCCTGAGTTACTGTCCAAGAGATTCGCTGAGAAGAGCATCTACAAAATGACCCTAATGCCTCAGATTCGTTTTCACACTTATATAAATTTGTTTGTGTCTAGTGGGACGTTAAACCTTAACTCTGTCAGTAAAAAAATATCTACATACTCTATGATGTGTTATATGCATTTTTAGAATGGACCGAAACTTTGCATATCAGTTTCAATACTATCCTGCCATATATGGGTTACTTGTACATACTTGTCTCTCTGATAGCTTATTGCAATGACTACTTGTAGTCTCTGATATCAGTAGTTTTACTTAGCTACGTATGACATTAATGGAGGAATACTGTCTGTTTTTATTATGATAGTATCATTACTATGATGTGAGCTGTGTTTGTGTTTGAGGATTTGCATATAATAAATAATATATTCATAAGCTTTTATCATATTTAGCACTATAGATATGTTCTGGTGGGACCAATTATCATACGGGATATATTGAACAAAAATAGGAAACAAAATTTTTGTGAAAAAAAGAAACTGTAAAAGTCACCATTTTTTTGATGGTAGCCAAGCCATCCGTAAGTCTCTGTCCATTGGTGCAAAAGTGTCATGTTAATGTACGGTTTTATTTCAGGTGAAATTGTGTGATTTTGGTTTTGCGAGAATTATTGGTGAGAAGTCATTTCGGCGTTCCATTGTCGGCACTCCGGCCTATCTCGGTGAGTCTCAACTACTGACGTGTCTCCGTGCCCAGCAGTGTACTGTCCTCGTATTGCTGTTGTTTAATTACATTAGGTCACTGTATCTTTTGCTAAAAGTCTAAAAGTTTAGTCTAAAACCAAAGCACTGTTGTTGGGGCGTCGAAAAAGAATGTGGCCTATCAAAATCTTTTTGTGCTTGTTGAAATCTCAACATTTTCTCATGCTGCATAGTGGTATTTCTATGGCATCCTTTTTTACAATTAAGGAAACTTTACAGCTGCTCAAAACAATTTTTGTTCTAAGACAACATTTAAGCTGTCTGTATCATATGATGTGCTGCAGCGCCGGAAGTTCTCAAGAGCAAAGGTTACAACAGGTCGCTGGACATGTGGTCGGTCGGCGTCATTACATACGTTAGGTCTGTATTGCGCATGATTCAAATAAGTGGCATCTGTTCTGTTGTTGCGACAGAAATTCTACTAGAACTGTTACAGGAATCAAGCAGACATGTCGTTAGCCGGAACACAGATATTCTCTCTCGGTCTCTGTTCTCTTCTCCACTAGACTGCGTCAGAGCTATGTCTGGACGTTAAGATGGAAGATTATTGGAACTGTTCTGAGCTGTGTCTATGACAGTTGTGCACAATGATGTGCTTGTTCACATGTGAGCAGGTCTTACACCTGACTGTATAGCTTTTCGTCTTTTATGTTAGTGTTTAGCTTAGGTTTCATATTTTCCATATTGTTATGATTTCTCAGCCCATTTTCGTGTTCATTGATTGTTTCTCCATCCTAGCCAAGAGATCAGTAGGGCAGTGTGTCTGTGAAATGACCCACTTTGTGTTGAGTTGGACGTAATACCTCAGTGCAGTCAGTTACTGTGAACAAATGTGCCAACGAAAGAGATATTGAACAGTGCAAAGTGGTGGCTGCATTTTAGCTTGAGTGGAACGTTTCCGTTCAACGAGGACGAGGAAATCTCGGATCAGATCCAGAATGCCGGCTTCATGTATCCTGCAAATCCTTGGAGCGAAATCTCCACAGAGGGTGAGTGAGTGTTGTTTGTTTGAGACGAGCATGTTTACTCCTGGTCAGGATCTGTTCACTGATATTAATTTTTCTAAATTTGAGTACAAAATGATGCCTGATTTATCTGGAATATTTTACTATACATAAAGAAAATATTTCTTGCAGTGTTGTCCATCATGCGGAGTCTCAGAAATTCAGCCAGTTTTCAGCAGTAGTGAGCTAGTTAAGCACAAAGCTGATACTGGATGACATTGTTTAGACTTGTACATGATGCAGCTGTCTTCAGTAGACATGACGTAACATAACTAGTGTAACATACAGCGGTATAAATATGTACAGTGTATGCTTCAATGCTGCTAGAGGATCAGCGAGGTAGCTGTTGTGGAGAAATTGTACTTTGACAAATCCTGAATTATTTTCTGCATCCATCTTATGGATTTTTCATAGCCGCTGTTTAGCAGTTAATCACTTCGAGTGTCGTAGTATATGCCACTGTATGTTGAAGGAAATCACTGGCGGGAAATTGGTTGGTAGAAACGTCAGCCAATGTGGTAATGTTCCCGGCAGCAGAGTAATATAATGTGTACAATACATTACAGTGTGATATTAAATAGTTGACTCAAAAGCTGACATACAGGGAGGGCCAAAAAAGATTTATGCAACCTATGCAAAGAATATTTAATGCACTGACATGCAAGTTTTATACTTTTTCTTAAAAAATTCTGAAACTTTTGACATATCACAAGCCTTTCTCCCATTAACTGTTGCAAAGTTATCAACTCTCAAAACAGTCCGGTTTTTGGCCCACCCTGTAGAAGTCAGCTTAGTCTTCCGCACTTAATGGAAAGAAACTAAAAGGCAAAAAAGCAAGAAAAACTCCAAAGTAACAATAACAGTCGCGAAGCACTGCTAACGTGTAGTAGATTGTACGAATGTTGTCAGCGATTGACTTGATAATGAAGCTGCTCGTAGTCGACCCGCTGCATCGTCTGACAATTGTCGGTGCCTGCGAGCACAGTTGGATGTACGAGGTTGTCTCTGCCACTAATTGCATGTTCAGTCGACGCCTTCTTTCGACCACTCAACACATTTGATTTTCTGCTGCACCTTGACTTGTGGCATGCTTAGTTAAAGGAAACCAGTTTTGGTTTCAACTTTCCAGTCTCTTACACGTAGCTTCTCTGCAGACGTATTTCAAATGTTGCTCATACTATTGTGTAGATGTGACACACATTTTAGCCGTGACTATTTGGATATCTGACTGGGACACATTTATGGCATTTATGACTGAAAGCACCAGGAAAATTCTAAAATTGGACTAGAAAACTCCAGGATTTTTTTGCTAAAAAAGTGGGAACCCTGCAGTTTGATGGCATTGTGTCACTGTTCCTTACAGTAGATTACAGGAAATGATTGATAATGAGGCTGCATGGAGATCTTATGCAGTTGTTGCAATCATATGACTGTAAAATGAAAAACATAAGCATTTTCTTATGTATGATGCATGTTAGTTACGTATTCGTTAGCCAATTGTTTGTTAATTAAGTTTCTTGTTATTTTGCCACGCAGCGATTGACCTGGTGAGCAAGCTGCTTCAAGTGACGATGAGGAAGCGATACACTGTCGACAAATCACTCGCTCATATTTGGCTTCAGGTGAACAGCTAGCTGTACAACTAGCAACTAGAGCACAAGTTTAACTAGTTGATTAGCCGTCATTTCTGTCACGAAATAACCCCGTGCGGGCGCCGAGGCTTAATGCGCCCTAGAAGACATTGTAAATTAGGCGCTATATAGATTGTTTATATGTGTGTGTTTACCTTATTACTTGCTTCCTTTTGCTTCTTGTAACTTGCTTCCTTTTTTTCTTGCTTATATTTTCCTTTCTTATTCACTTCTCCTGTATCTTTTCCTTTAGAATAGCCCCGCTCCATTTCCAGACCGGTTGTCGTAGAAGGCGACTACATCTGGATTATATTTTTGTGGGGGTTCAATTTTGCATTGTTGTATTTTTGTGTTTAGGATGCATGATTCTGTATGTTGGTATTTGTTTAATTTTGTATTATGGTGTGAAGGTTGTCTCTCCCTGTTATCGGCGCTAGCATAATAATTTAAATGAGCCTCTCGATCCCTTTCCCTTTTGGGTGGCTGCTGAAGAAAAAGGCGGCCAGGGTTGAGGTAAATATATCGCTGGCCTTCCTATACTGGGTAGGCATATCTCTCCACCCCTGACCTTTCGTCTCTGATATAGCCATATTTGTGCTGGAAATGGACGCTAAACACCAACTAACTGCCACGAAATATTGGCTTGCTCATCTCTAGTCTAGGTTCTTGTAGCCACTCGAGATGGTCTTTAGTTTTATGTCACTGATAGCGCAGCATTGTTCATTGTCACACTATCAAGTGCACTGACATTGTCATTTGTGTAGCAGGAAGCGTATTGAGCCAATAAGAACCTGTTCCAATGTACTAGAGTTTAAGCAGATTTGCCTATCTAAATGCATTAGGTAAGTTTAGGTTTAAAACTAGATTGTTCAAATTAACTTTGGTCTAAAATCAAAATTTGGTCTTAACTTCAGTCTAAAACTGTACTTAAGAGGAAAGTTCGGTTTTAGAATTGGTTTTAGACTGAAGTTAAGATCAAATTTGTTGTCACTTTACTTTTTTATGCTAATTAGCTTTTAGACCAAACTTTGATCTTAAACGGAGTCTTAAGCGGAAAGACAAAGGCTGCATGGAGCAGTCCTGATAATCTTCTATCTTAATCGCAATACAGCATGAAATCGATTGGAGGGGATGCAGGCTGGTGTATCTGTGGATAGCTTTTGTCGACGTCCAATAATCTAGTGGTACACAGTGGTTACGGTGTGCATTGGGCTGCAGGACTACCAGTGCTGGTGCGACCTGCGCATGTTAGAAAGCCGTGTCGGTGAACGCTATCTCACGCACGAGTCGGACGACACGCGCTGGAATGACTACCGCGTTGCAAACGGTCTCCCAGAGTGGGACCTGCTGGGCCTTCGTGGTACCAGCAAGGATGATGCCGTTAACTTTGGCAGGTCACATAAGAAGACCAACAAACGATGATGCGTATATTGATGTGTCACCCTAGACAGTGCTGTCTGCCTTTTTAGCATGTTCACTGTCGTTAAAAGCTGCCGTCGACTGCGTGCGTTGTGGGAACACAGGTTCCGACAGTTCCAGTCATTTTATGTTATTTTGTTGCCATTAAATGGTTATAATTCTGTTTTCCATACGGCACTAACAGAATCCTGGGGTACAATTCTGTTTAACGTGTTTGTTTGTCTAGTCGTTGTACTCCTGACCACTTTTTTGTTAATTCCACTTTTTACGCATTGCAAAACCCGACTTTCAGTACATCGGGTGGCACATGAAAAAGTGGAATGTCGTAAATATTTGCTCAATTATGGTTTTGTCTGTGTAGATTACCTATGTAGGGTCGACCGAAGACGGACAATAGTCCTATTGCAATGTTGTTCTAAGTCATAAAAGTTATTGGTGTGGATGGACTGCACTGTGTGTTGTGAAGATGTTGAAACTCACACAAACACTGCTTCGGCGATTGTCCGTTTTTTGTGCAACACAGCGGCAGCTGTCGCAGCCAGCTGCAAAGTCCAGATGTTGGCATGAGACATTTGTTTGGTCAGGTCGTTGATTGCTGCAGCAACCAACGACCTGACCATAACAAATGTCGCTTGCGAACGTCTGGACTTCTCAGCCGGCTGCGGCTGCTGCCGCTGTGATGCACAAAAAACAGACAATCACCGAAGCAGAGTTTGTGTGAATTGTGTACACTGTATTCTGAGTTCTAGTCATCATCCTTACCTTGTGCCGCAAACATGAAATACAGAAAACAAAATATTGATTGGGCAACAGTGATCAGATGCTTGTGTTGAAGAAAAGAAAGATAAAGCTTTAACTTGGCAGTTCGGGATAGTACGGCCTGTATTGTATTGTTGACATTGTTGTGAAATATATCTGAAGTAAAAATGCAAATCCGTCACGTGGACACATTTACTATCATATTCCTGTACTGGTATCACACATGTGTCAATCTGGAGATGCGGAGAGATGAGATAAGAGGGAGGTGATTTTCCATTTATGTCAGTGCTTAGGGTTTCATTCATTGTTTGATGCTGCCAAATGATAAGTGGAATGGCAGTGGCATTTCTTCTCCATCAACCTACTACTAGGCCCTTTTCACACTGGAAATGTTTTCTTTCAAAAGATGAGTCACATGACTCTTTTGCAATATAGAAGATATGCTATTTTGCAAAGACATTGGTACAGGACCGCACACAAAGTGCATGCAAGGGCAGTTACGTGGATTATCTTTTGAAGGAAATATTTCTGCTAAGTGTAGTGTGCATGTTTGCTGATAGTAATCACTGTACTGTGTCCTCAGCCTGAGTGAGTGAGACTCGACTCCATTGCCCATCACTGTTAGAATAGACACAGGCTAATTTATTTTGTAAACAGCGGTTTATAAAAACGTTTTCAGTGACCATTTGAAAGTCATAATATTTGTGTTGTCGTCTTTCCTCATTTTTTTGCTATCTAAGTCATGCTGTCGCATTTTTTTCTAGATACATATCTGTTTTCCCGCCTGTCACCGCGCTGAGTCAAATATTGCACAGTTGCCAATGATTCTGATTCTAGTTCAGAGTGCATCAGTATTCTTGTTTTTCTTATTTTGGCTTTTTTCGTCTTTGTGATCCACCATGGTTGTTTTTACCACAATAAGTGGATCTTTTCTATGAACACAGAGCTTTTCAGCATTTTGTTAACATTGTGTCATGTTTGCTATGCTACTGTGGGTCCACCTGTCTGTCTGTCTGTCTGTCTGTTCACCTGTGTGTCTGTGCTTGTATATGTCTTTGTCATAATGTTGCTCAGTATTTCACTGTTTGATCTCTGTGTGACCATCACCAATGAATTGTTATACGTGTTGACCAGCGACACTGACAGTATTGCATCAAGACTCTGTAATTAATAGATTATTTATATAGCACATTGTTCTCGTGACATGATTACCAATATTGTATTGTGTACATTCATACTCTGTGAACATCTAAATCACAACAAAATGGAAAAACTTATAAAGCAACAAATGTTGAATCACATGTCACCATTAGTGTTTGCAAATTTATAAATCATGTTAATTTTTATCTTAGCTTAATTTTAAGTGAGATGCAGATTTAATGAGAGTAAAATTTAACTTAATTTACATAAATATGGTTGAAAATTTTCCAGGTTTGGCACTGTGCAAAATTTGTGCATACAAACCTAATGGATTTACTGTACTAAATATTCTATAACATAATAACTTGAGCTCTGTTGCAGTCATAAAAAACTGCTGTCTTTAACTTATGCCAACATGTTTCAAATTTCAATCAGTTGGGCCTACCTGCAAGTGTTTCCAGTTAAACTGAATCTTCTGTTAATTGCTGCAGCCATTTGAAACTGACATTTGGAAACAGTCATTATTTTGATGGGGTTGTGTTCAGTGGTAGTTTTGTTTGCAGAGAAATCGTGATTTTTGGTGTGCTTGAGTGTGCAACGGATGTTCTGCTGATTCGTCTATACAGTGTACATATTGGTTGTGTTAACGTCTTTCACTATCTAGGTCAAGTTGTGATGTGAACTTACTTGACCTGGAAATGTTACCGATAGATGTGCATGAGAGTTGTTTACCATGTCGGCCGACATCAAGTGATGTTTTTAAGTGTCTCGATGCAGAATTTGTCCTGAATGTCCCTTACGCCGTACGTAAACTTTTGCTTTGATGTATAAACCTGGTTAATGTTGTTAGGATGTAGCTGGGCAGTAAGTAATTTAAAATTAATGCGCAGTGTTTTACTATCGTGTGAGTTCAGATGTTAAAGTGGGTTATGCTTTCAGTGTTACAGTTTGTCTGCAGGCCTGTAATGTGAAGCTAATGATAGCGGTCTTTAAGGTCAGCTCGCCGACATGCCAATGCCAGGGCTGCAAAAACCTAGGTTTTTTTAAATTAGGTTTTTTTGTATGAAGACCGTACACGAAAGTACGATTGAAAAGCACATGAAAAACATCCCATACTGTCATGCACGACGCCGCCTTTTTCTTTTCACAGACCTCAGCATGAACAACTGCAAGCATTACTTTGACCGGTTATGAGACTGAAACTGAAAGACAACAATTGTGTTTACAACTATCCAGTGAGTGACTGGCAGTGAGCAAAGATGAAAAAGAACTGAAGAACACTGATTACCATGTGAAAAATGAAGATGTTGATTAATTTCAAAAATCACAATGAACATATGAATCTGAAGTTTATTTAATAAATTAACAATAAAAATAAAAAACCTAAACTATACTGCAGAGTTTTTTAAAGGTTTTTTTTAAACTTAAAAAACCTAGGTTTTTAAAAACCCAATTATACAGCCTTGTGCACCATCTTGCCGACGTCGTCAACTCACTGACGAGACAGCAGCAACTCACTCAGACGATAAAGATGCAAGCTTTCATGAATTTTCACATCATTTGCATCAATCACATGCTGTTAAAGTAGTTAGAAAGGGTGTTGCGGGCTGATGCAATGAGTGAGTATGTGACTCGACTCAGTGAGATGACTTTTTAGTGTTGACCATTCGGTGAGTTGGCATGTTGTGCTAACAAATTGACATTCTGTCGTCTTTAAGACAAGTCAGAAGATGATTGTAATTATGCAGGTGAACATTCAGAAAATAGCTTCCTGAAGTAGTTAGTCGTATTTAGGGTAAATTATTTGTGTGTTTTTTGCATAGTATTTTCGATTGATGTTTGATTATCAGTTCTAGTCTGAATAACCTGTCTTGGAAACATTGTGTCGCGAGAGACATTAAAGTCTGCTCTCTCACTATTAAATTTAAACCTTTTTGTAAGTTGAGCCAATCTTTTTATTCGTCAGTGCTAAGAGTCCCGTTTACGGCGTGTAGGTCCCAGAGTTGTGTAAGAATAGTCATAAGTATATTTTTATGCTTATTGTGTGCTGAGCATCTTTAGGTTTCCTGGTGCTTGTCTACTGTGTTGTGTTAGCTTTAGTTTCTTTTATACGATGTTAAGTGATTGGCTTGTATGACCTATCATTGTGTCAGTTGCGGCATATAGCTGACTTTATCAGTCATTGAGAGTTGGGATTGTATACCACAGGCTGCCAGCCAAGAGGCAACGTACAGTTCGTCTTATGCATTACTGTTGCAAATTGTCGCTGTAAGAACATGGAGTTCGTAAGTGGCATCTTGGCACTACAGTGTGTAGCCGTCAGTTAACTTGGTCCAGTAACGTGCATCTGAGTGCGAGGATGTGTTTGTTGAAATAGGATATAGCATTGATTCACTGAGTTGTCTTTTATAGTCACGTACAATAGTCAGTTATTTCTGTGTCACCATATAGTACAACACAGCTACACTGAGCACTGGATCTGATGAATCCATTTTGTCACTGAAGGTTATGATACATGTGAAATATAGAGGCTTCAATGTCAAATCCAGGATGTTGAAAATGGGCAGGGGATTGGGAGGCTTGAGAGCACCACAGTTTTTATCAGAGGGATTCCTAACCTTTTCAGGGGGGAATTTAACGGTTTCAGGGGTATACTGGATGACAAATTGGCAAGCTGAAACTGTCGGGAGTACTGATTTTTGCAGTTTTAGCTGAAGTAATTCGAATGACTGTCCAGTTGAGCTGAAATGTCATTGCTGTAATGATGCCTGACCTCATATAGCACCTAAGTGGATATTCAATTAAACGAATCCGATTCGGGTACCTAGTGAATCTATATTCGGATTATTATTACACTTCTACTGAATCCAGATTCGGATCACTGTATCCGAATCCAGATTCTTTAATCAAATATCCCGTAAGACTATTGATGACAATGTCATACTTCAGTCATGAATACTACAGTGTTTCACTGCATTAACATCCTTTTGAGTCGGTCTTAGAAAGCAAGAATGAAAAATTACTTATGATGATGAAAGTGTAGAGGCCAAAAATGCTGAAAATTGCTGTATTTATCTGATAGGCAGCATTCAGTCTGAGAGGCTGCCTGATTCATAGACAGGAGTGTAGTCATTTGGTAGGCCCATATACAGAATCAGCAGTTGAGCTGGAGACATTGATGGTACGGAGCTTGAAACGACCTTTCACAAAGGAACATGTTCTTATCATCACTGCATAGACAGATAACTGCTAGATGTTCCTCCTGGCGGGAATCATGATCCAAAGTTTGGGGGACGAATGCACTAAGATCCGAGATGCTGAAGGCATGGATGGGGTAGCAGATATGTAGGGGGGAGCTTTGTCATCTCTCTTTTGGGTTAGGCTGAAATGTTTTCTGTACATTACAATTTGTCACCATGTGCAAGGATATAGGTAGGCATCAGTGTATGGTGAATACCATAGTCTCAACTACCATGGGGACCTTCCGCACTAACTCAGAAATTACATGACTAATGCGCATGGTAATTGCCCCTATGGTATTTGCCGTACTTCATATAGAAGCAACTCCAACTAAGTAAGCTTGCTGGCAGGGTGTTTTAATAGTTTGCTTACATAAAAAGTTTATTACTGTTATTGCATTTGTTAATATTGTTCTGTCATTTACAAATAGTGTCACTAGTGTCACTTTTAATTAAATGGTTGTGTTATAGCATGGTTGTGCCTATTGTTCGTGGTTTTATCTCAGCTGTCTGAATTCTAAACCTGTAGCTTGCTGTCTACACCATGAGACAGAAAGAAGTAATCACGTTTCTTTTGTATGCTTGACAGAAATTGGTTATATATTCACATACAGTATAAGCTACAATTCAGTGTACTTAATTTTTGTATGCATTAAGAACTTTGCATAATAATAATCATCATCATCATTTCTTTAATAAGACAGTTGTCAGAACGCAACCGCGACAATGAATAAGAGCTAGACTAATAAATGTCTTTAAAAAGTAGTCTGTTTAGGAAATTGTTACAGTCAGTCTTTACCGTTAGTGAGACAGAATGTCGACGAGATCTGAGA
>Ga0209782_1000904_pt1 | contig 14326 bp, 8 predicted proteins | sample WorMetmaBAHAMAS1_FD_187390 | JGI IMG/M metagenome (GOLD analysis project Ga0209782, IMG submission 187390) | Marine gutless worms symbiont microbial communities from Max Planck institute for Marine Microbiology, Germany - Inanidrilus... | ecosystem: Host-associated > Annelida > Digestive system >...
GTGACATGTGTCCGCGTAAGGCTGGTGGCAGACTGTTCCACACTGCTGGTCCGTTGTACGCGAAGCTGCGCTGTCCAATAGATGTCTGCCTCTGCCTGTTCATATGCCTACCAAACCTGTAAATAAAAAAAATCATAATAAGGTGACATTACTCAGTATCACGTTGACATTTAGACGACGTGATGGTGGGTAGTATCACCTTTTTATGATTTTTGCAGTTTTTGATCCATGGATAAACTGCAGTTTTTATCATTTATCTCTTTAACAGCTAAAAGGTGCACGCTTTTAATTAATGTTACAGATTCGTTATAAACTGCGCTATTTTGATTGTTTTAGACGTAAATGCATATACGAAGAGCTCTGCTTTATACTTAATTTTACGTTTCGTCGTTCCTGCTCGGAGTAAACCGCTCGGACTCCGAAACACCAATCGTTGCTGATAGTGAGTACTTGGCACATCTCTGCTAACATGCGGGTAAGGCATAGAATACATAAATCATTAATCATTATGTTCATTTTGTTTTTGATATAAAAGAAATTTCGAAATATTTGCATTGTGTTCATTTTGTGACTGATTTTACACAACAGAAATAAACTAGTCAACAAGCAGATGTAACAGCGGTATGCGTAAACTGAATTTGTTTGACATATCGGTGGTTTGAAGTGATTATGCTGTCACGTAAACATTGGCTTTGTCAAACCGTCTACGTTTGTCAGTGATTAATAACTTTGATTAACGAACGGGTTGTAACTTTTGGTCCACTCCCTTATATTGCCAGATTTACTTTTTACAGTTTATTATCGTTGTATTATGTGTACTCATAGACAGGCATGAAAGTTAAAATGACTACTGAGACTGCGAGGACAGCCATAGTGCCATACAGCACAACTAAAACAACACTCAGAAGTTACTACTAGAGCAGATGCACTGTTTTTCATTTTGTATTATTTATTACTAGTTTTTATTTATTTGGCAAGTTTACACTAAGGGTTGTAAACGAAGGACTGGTAACTCAGTCATCTTAACCGGTCTATCTAGTTTATGCTGTGATACCATGACAACGACGCAACGGCCGCAGATGCCTTGTCCCAGCATTCAGATTAATTAACGTCCAGGTAACCGCATTAATTGTTTACCTGCATCTACTCGCATCTGACCATGATTGCTGTAGTGTGGCTAGGATATATAATCACAACTTCCGTGCACTTGGCTCAGTGTTGGTCATGTTTGCGATCTGGTAAAGCTACATTGCTCTGGTCATACGATGTTTTTATGATAGCGCATCATTACGCTGACCGTCTGCATGCCGTCACAACGTCACAAGACACGACGAAGCCATTAGCCATGACATCTGCGGCTGTCACGGTGTTGTCATGCTCTCACAGCATTGTCATGATGCCGTGACGGTGTTGTCACGACCTCACAGCTTGTCACGGAGTCACAGCATAAATTGGATAGACCCAGCTTAACAGGAAATCATGGATGCACGTGTATCAGTATTATCTAACTAAATTATGAAAACACCATTCAGATTGCCAAAACCGGTTGATCAGTATGCATGTATACAGCAGTTTATCCATGTTTTTGAATTCATTTTGTAAGTTACCCATTAATCAGGTGTTGTGTTGATCAAGCAGAAACGCAGTTGGTGACACTTGTGTTGACAGCGGAGGTTGTAACTTATTGTGCGACCATTAACAAACTCTTAATAACTGGCAAGTCTGCAACTACTAGTGTAGTTGGCTGCACAAGGCTAGTGCTTTACAGTTGGCCTAGTGTTGGTCGCCTGCCAGGTGCATATAATGAATGTCATAAGGACTCACACTCAGTACAGACAATACCAGCCTGTGCAGTATTGCACTGTTTGTTGGCCAATGCAGATTGATTGATTGATTGATTATTATAAAACTGTTCTATATTAGTTCAGCCCTTCTCTACAACCATTTCTCGGTATGTTGTTCTCTTGTCACACAAGGATTGTGCGACGCAGTAAACTGAGTTAGCTGTTGTTGTAGATGGCTCTTTGGGCCCGTGTTCAGCAGCTGAGTGGTGATGCGATGCGTCAGATTCAAGTTGTGTATGGTGTACACTTTCCGATAGAAGTCCGGCACTTTTTTGCCAACTGGATTGAAGAGCAGCACTGGTATGCAAATTTGTTGTCTTGTGGTTAAAGATACACTGCAGCTATTAACTAGTGCGGTGACGACCCCAGCTTTTTGATGTATGATCAATTTTCAATCAATTTTTCAGTGAAAGTCATTGATTTTGTTTAATTTTTAGGACACAGATTGGATATAAAGTTAGCAGTTGGCCTCATTTGCTTATAAGCAAACTTGTTATGAATGTGCCCTTAAAAATATACGTGAGAGGTGTTCACCAGAAAGCTGTTACCTAACCAACCAAAAATGTGAAATACAAAAGTACCATGAATTAATTAAAATAAAAACTCTTTTCAGAAGAGTTTAAAAAGTAATCATAAACAAAACAAAGATGGCTGTGACCTATCTAACCGAGTTCAGCTAACAGACCAGACGAGTAAGTTCTTCATTTTATTTGCCGTAGGCACCAACTTACTACTTACTTTTAGTTATGGTGTGTCATTGTTGGTTCTGGATTCAAAATGATTGCAGATGCAATACGAATGGCATTTTAATTTTTTCGTAATTATTTTCTGCCATCTGCACATTCTGGCATCTGTATTCAACGAAATTATTACTTCCATAAAAATTTGAAAATTTGGCTATGCAAAATTGCGGCACATTATGTTCCTTCAGGTGAATTCTTAATTATTTGTCTTCAGTCTACTTATGACGATATAATTTGACGAAATACAACTACATTATTTGGCCTACTGTTCAGACTGAATAGAATGAGAATATAGTATTTGGTGTCAGTGCAGCCCTCCTATTAACAGTTTTAAAGTATTAGTAAATCTACTGTAAATAGTTATTTCTTGTTCTATGTTTCTAATATGGTTGCAAGCATGAGTCGTGGTTTGCTTGCAGACTGTTTTTACATTGACTGTATACAGAACATATGTTGCGGTTGATAATTTTTGTTACAGGACAGACGTGGATGAAGACAATGCTGAACATGAGAAGTTTGCCATTAATCTGCGTGACCAGCTAATACGACTGATGGAGGACAAGGTGGCTGAGATGAGTAGCGATGATATGTTTCTGCCAAAGCTGAAGCTGCAAGAGACGGTGCTGCAGTTTCGGCAGATGTACGGTGCGCGTCCGATGAATCTGGTCCGCACCATAAAGAACTGCCTGTCTACAGAGATGAAGCTTGTTCAGGATGCTGACAGTGTGCGTTGATGTTATTTTCCGATTTGTTTTGTCATCTCAGTTCGCAGTCAGTTTACTGCGGTGTTTTAGAATGTGAATGGATCCATTTTTTTCCGATGCGTTAAGATGCATTTGTTTTAGAAAGTGTTAATATTACTGCTGGTTATTTTTCCGTCTGTTTTTTTTTTTGTTATTACAAAGCCTTCCAATACATCATCTGAACTCTGATATTCATCTGATGGTTAAGAGGGAAGAATATCAGAACTGGTTAGTGCTAGTGCTGTGTTGTGTGTGACACTGTGTACATTTCACACAACTGAGCAGTTCTTACAGTTGACTGTGTAGTTTTTAGGTTATTTGTTTTTCGCGTAGGTTTTTATGTGATTTATGTTGTCTCGTTTTTTGTGCGAATTATTGTGTTTGGCTTTGTTTTCTCGGTACCTACCAATAGATTTGCTGGGAAGAGCATTTGCAATATCACCTATTTTGTGTCGAATGGGGCGTAAAACCTCAACACAATATATTACAAAAGTGCTGAGGTTCAGCAATAAAACTCCTGTGTAAAGATGCAATTTTGCTGATGTGTCAACAGATGAATGTAGACAGTAAGCAGGCGACTATCAACCTCGAGATACTCAGCAGATTTGAACAACTTCAACGTTGTACACAGGTTAGCAAAGTTAAACATGTGAAGTCGATTTTCTAGCTGGTGTTGGGATGTTTAGTTTTCAGAAATAGCTAACTATGATGAGTGTGCTTGTCTGTCTGTTTGTCTGTCTGTGCACTCGCATATCTCAAGAACCATACGGGCGAACTTTATTAATTTCCTATGCCTGTAGACTGTGGTATGGCTGGATCCTCCTCTGGAGGCATTGCAGTATGGTATATATAACCATTAGAGGTTGACCAAATCTGTAAATTTTTCTTTTTACTGTAGCTGAATACAGGGTCGAAATAGATGATCTACATTCAATCGAAATGGATTATTCAGTAGATGTAAGGGCTTGAAATTCAGTCAAAGCTGAATCCAAAATGAGTATGATCACAAGCAGTCAATTACATTGTGAAGTACTACCAAATTTTATGATTTGTGGCACTAAGATGGCATGCCATTCTGTGCAATTTGCACTGAGCAGGTCTTGAACCAGCTCTATTCAAATGATCAAACAAAGTTTACGACTGGAGCCACCTGCGATGATGACGCTGCATGAAACTGGTATCAGATAAGCAGTCCATTGACAGTTACTCGGATTTTACAGGCCCATATGTTACAGCTGCTGAAGTGACATAATAGGCTCTGTGTGTCACATCATTGAGTCAATTCGCATCTGCATATACATTTGGCAGCTACAGGATGTAACTTGGGAGAAGGCCGAATACAAAAGTTTTTAGTTTAATATTGGTTTTGGCGGAAGTTGCATATTAGCTGAAAGTCATACATTCAGTACATTTAGCGCCGAAAGCAAAGCCAAACTTTGGTCTAACTCTAACATGCAGTTTTGTGGATGACGTGTTTTGCAGAATAGACCGTATGTCATCATGTATTTTCCTAAACTACAAGACGATGGCATTACAGTTGATACTTCTGCATCAGTCCAACAAAATGTTACACAACCATAAAGCCCAGCAAGTACTTGTTGTGGGTTGTTTACCAAAGGCAGAGTTTGTTGATGCAGTTGCCTTGTTAAAAGTTGGCAATGAACATGATCTGATGGATATTTGGGTTTACTTGGAAAGAAAGAAAGAAAATATAAGAGTTTAGAGATTTGTTGATTGGAACCAGTTATTTTTTACATAGTATGTTATATGCTATGGTCCTGTGTCTATCCATCTGTCTCTTACAAGCTAGTATTGCATGAAACAGCCGAACGAATTGAACTCATTTTTTGCATTGAGGCTACCCTCAGCTTATTTTACACGAATTTGGCTTATTTCCAACAATTATAGTATTGGTGAGGTGAAGGTAAGGTATTATCACTTTAGTTCAACAGATGACTGTCACCAGTATATCACACTGAACATCCATTTCATATTTGGTGCACAAACATGATGGGAGTGATACGGGTCGTCGCATGAGTTCATCTGCAGTAGCTGGAAGTTGTTTTATCAGGAAGGGTAGAGTGAGATGGTGTGGATATGTCGAAGGATGCGTATTGTATCAACTATTACCGAATGAACAGAGATATCAGATAGACATGGTGAAATGGTGTTTATGAGGACACGCAAAGTTTTGGTCTGTCCTGAGCGGATGCTCCAGTGACCAGTTTACAACCAGTGGAAGATTTGAATGTAGGAAATCCACTGAACGTTAAACCATTGTTTATGTGCTTGCGTGTTTCTTTGTACATCAGAGACATTGCCATGGTGTGATTGTGTTAGGATACTGAAGTGGAGTTGCGGACGTTGCAGCACAAACAAGAGTCATTTGTTATTCAGTACCAAGAGAGTCTAAAGATTAGCAGTAAGTCATGTCGGCTTTGGTGCTAAGTCAGTCTTTGGCTGTTCCATGCACGTGTCTGTTATTGGTAAAAGAACTATCGGTTTTGCTTGTTGGATAGTTGTGTTTGATAGCTTATACTTTGTTTTCATAAATTATATAATTGTGTAAACAATAGCATAATTTTGCAATAATAATGCTGTCTTAGTTAATGGAAACATACTGGCATTGGAGAGCTAGCTAAAGGGAGCAACAGTTAATGAAGCAAGGATAAGGCTAGGCCACTGGTTAGGATTGGTACTTTTGACTCCCATGAGTTATTTGACACTGACAGCTTGGATGGCAGAAAGAGCATCTGGTTCATTAAAAACTATTTTGGTCAATTTCCCGAGGTTCTATTCTTGACTAGATGGAGGAGGATAATCCAAGGGGAAATTGTTTGACCCAGCTTCACCTGAGAAATGGTCATTAAAAAGTTTTTATCTTAACCCATTTGAATAAAAGAGAGATGGATGAACATACATCTGTTTTTTAGCATAATCACTGCCTTTGTCAGTGCACTATTTAATAGCAATCTCACAGAGTTTTTGGATTCTTGTAATATAGAAAAGTTCTGACTGTTCCTTCAGCCACTCTTTGGTCGCGTACTTGAGCTCATCATTGGTCGAAAATCTCTGTGTTTCTTTAAATTTAGAAACAGTTGGTAATATGCTTGGTGCCAGGTGAGGAGAATACGGTGGATGACGCATTTCTTTAAATCCGGATTTAAGTAAAGCAGCCTGTCCAGCACGTGACCTGTGATTTTCAACCTTGTAAAAGCAGTTATATCAGTTTTTTGTTGTGCAGAATTTATGCTGTGTGAGTAAGTCACGTTTACTTAGCAGCAAGAGGGATGCAGTAGTAGTAGTAGTAGTAGTAGTAGTAGTAGTAGTAACACGAATGTCAGTTAATGTGGCATAAGTAAAGTTACTTCAGTGTCACAGTACAAAGTTATACGGTCACACTGATTGAAACGTGTGCATACAGGATGTGTTTTGGCAGTCATAATCATGTGCTGAAATGGTCTGTGCTGTGTAGACCAGCTGCAGCAGCTGGCAAGCCAGCCAAATGGCCAGAATCGCGCTGATGCCGAGCGCAAGTTGCAGAAACAGAAGCAGGATCTCGACCAGCAGTTGAGCCAGAAAGCACAACAACTGCTGCAGATGCGGCTTGTAAGATGCAGCATAGCTGTATTTCTTGTTTTGTTCTCTCTCCTGTTACAGGCATAGATAGCAGTTACAGATTAATATTCACTGCTGAAGGTCCAAAAACACTATACCGTAATTGACAATTATAATGTGACTAAGCTGACCAAAATTCACATTTGTCAAATGCGAATTTCAATTTTCATATTGGTTCAAATATGAAAGCAAAGTTGAATGTTGTTTTGGAAATTCTAAAACCGAACAAAAGTGCCAGTTGCATTGTGCCTAATGATTACAGTTCAAGAACCAGCTACTGGAAATGATTTCTTTTTGTTACTGAAGCTAATTATTGTATCAACACGGGTATATCAGCCATGTGAGAACAAGGACTTTCCAACGAATATGACAAAAAGGCATTTAAAGCATTCAACAAGTTTTGAATATGCTGATAATGTTCGAAGTTTTAATTACACTGTTTTATCAGATGCGAAGACGGGCTTCGTCACATGCCTAATTGGAAGCTGGCTAACATCGGTTTGCTGCCTGCAAGAGGCCTTGAAAGCTGTATATGTTGTTTGTTGGTCAGCTAATCTGTACTGTGTCCAAATAAAAACTGGATCGCTGTATTTTTGCAATAACTTTATCAAATGTTGACAAATATTTGGATGCATTGCAGCTTAGTAAATTTGTAACACAGTAAGTGCTTAGTTATTACAAGATTTAGTCAAAAAATGTTAAACAAAATAGTCTGCTTGCTCTCTGGCCACCTTCTGCTAATGTCATTAACATGTCACGTTTACATGGCCACTTATAGTTGTTTAAACAATAACAAAGCATGGTTGTAACAATTAAAATTTTGTGGAAAGAAAAGTGATATGGGACAGAAAAGTTTGTCAAAAAAAATTTCAACAGAAACTGATTGAAATAAATACTTGTTGAATAAGATCGATTAAATCAAAGTTGCTGTGTTGGAAAATTTGTATTTTTAGTGATGTATTTTAAATGCTAATAAAATTGTCATTGTTGCATATTTCTCTAAGTGTGTGTTAGTTCTTGTTTTAGAATTTATGTGGCCAAAACTTCAGACAAAAATTGACTAGTCATTGTTAAATTATAGCAATTTATGTTGGTATCCAGTTTTTATTGGGACACAGTGTAGTTGCTGATATACACCATATGCAAGAGTATCTGACTAACGATTTGTTGGCATGGTACTCCACCGGGAGGTTTGCCAGCTATCAAGCTAAGACCATTGCAGTGTAGTTCGTTATGAAATATTCAGCTCATGGCCGACGAATCTGCTGTGGCTGTTGGTGTGATGGACAGAAATTAGCCGAGGAACATCACAAAACGTGTCAGCACCTGACGGCTTTGCAGTCGTTGTTTCTAGACGAGCATCTTATTGCGTGGAAACGTAGTCAGCAGTTGGCTGGCAACGGTGCTGTTTTTGACGGGAGTTTGGACACTCTGCAGCAGTGGTCGGTTGTTGTCACATGCCATTATGTACCGTCAGTTGCATTGCAATGTTAACTTTGTTTATTGCAGTTGACAGTAGTTACATACTTCTGTAGTTTAGAATTTCACATCATTATATTCTACATTTTTGCATATTTCTATTTAAGGTGCTCTTGAGGTTTGAAAAATCTATTGTGTCTGGAATCCCTGAAGAACGTAAAAAGGCGCATTTAATTACAGTTGCAAATCAGTTTGTGTGCTGAGACTTTACAATACACATTGCATGTGTAATTACAGCTGTTAATTTATTCTCTTTTAATATTATTGAGAATGTGCAGCATTAAACTGTGAGATGTTACTGCAGTGTAATTGTTATTTAGTGAACATTTTTCAGTGTATTGATATTCTTTTTAGTGCTTTTTTCCAGTGCTTTGGTGATAGGAAGGTTTTGCATCTTTTGACTGCGAAAAAGAATGCTGATTGCTGATAATTTTAGTGGTCCGGATAGAGCAGTCAGTTAGTTGTGTGTCTGTGTTCAATGATATTTTTAAAGGGGACCTTTGACCGAGAATTTAGAGTGCTAGTTTACCCTGGATTTATCTATAGGCCCGTTTTTTATGACCTACCAGAACCTAACAGGGCGTGGCTTTTAGTTGTTTATTTTTCACACTAGACCAGTCAGCTTTCGGTATATTAATCACGTGACTACCATGTTTACATACCAAGCACCTATCTGGTAGGTCATGAAAAACAGGCATTATATGAAGTTTGAAGATAGATGTAGGTTGTAGATCATAGTTTGGAATAGGATTGGGATTGAAAAGTGGAATTTAAATTGATAAAACTAATTTCAGCACCATGGATACAATGCAGACCAGAATAGAGTGTAGTACACTGTTTTAATGGACAACTGCTAAAGTAGTGGATAGTTGGAAAATTAGAAGATCTCTGAAACCACTGAATCAACAGACAGAAAATTTGGCATGGGTGATTATGTCTGTGACATCATCTAATACATCAAAGTTCAATGCAGTCAGTTTTTGGCTACCAACTTGCATGCAGTTTCGGTGCTTTGATTTGTCATACCTGTCGTTAATTCTACTAGGTGTGAGAATCTGGCCGATCTAATCTGGCAAAACCGTCAGCAGATTAAGAAGGTGGAGTTGTTGCGTACACAACTGCCGATCAATGTTCCCGCTGGCTGCCAAGATCTTCTGCCCATTCTCAACACGACGATCACTGGTCTTTTGTCATCTCTGGTCACCAGGTGCTTTCCTGTGCATTGCTGTTATGATACTACGTGGTGTAGAGATGGTGTAGGTAATAATGCCATCGAAGGGAGATCTCTGAAATTTATTTTCTCTCTAATAGGAATGCAGTTGCAGTCAGCAAGGGCTTATTGGCTCGAAGACTTCGCTCCGACAAGATCCTACAGTTGATAACTGGAGGTCATCATTATCAGAACTTGTAATGCGCTCCTTACAGTGGCTCAGCGGCGCCGTACAACTAATTGGGAAAATCATACATGAACAATAGATATCTCTAAATTGGCCTAAACAGTTAAAACTATTGCAAGGACCACTGTAGGAGGTTCTGACTAACGCATAACGGCTGTAAACCTTTTATTGTTTTATTGTCGTATTGTGTCACAGATATTTTGACTGTTGTAAAAGAACTCTGCGTAAAGGATTGATACTCAAACAGCGGATCCATTTTGATAAATGCAAAGTCAGTCATTGAATTTAGAATAGAAGGAGTTGGCAAACTTGCAGTATTAACAAAGCTTGTGAACTGAGATGTAGATGCATTGCTGACGTTTTTCAGTTCAGATATACTCCTAATCGTGTTGCAGATTTCTGTCAACTTTAAGTTTAATGAATATAACATATTTGTTGCATGTGGCAGTCGTGTTTTTCTCTGTTGCATTATTTATCTTCCAGAAGCCATGAAAATCTTTTGCTTTGTTGAATGATGAAAGGCTTACTGTGGTACATGTTTGTTGTCAGCTACTGTTAATGGGTCAATCATTTATGCTTTCAAAAACGTTAGTTATATGATATAACATCGAATGATGTGTGGCTAATGCAGTACGTTCATAATTGAGAAGCAGCCGCCGCAGGTATTGAAGAAAGACTCGCGTTTTACTGCAACCGTACGTCTGCTTGTTGGCGGCAAACTCAATGTGCACATGAATCCACCCACCGTCAAAGCAACCATCATCAGGTGCTAATTGCAGTTCTTGGCACACGTTTTGTGCTATCAGTATGCTTGTGTGTGTTTGCTACGTGTGTCTGATAGTCTCAACGGCAGTTTAGGCATTTAGAATTATTGTATAATTGGCTCTCATGTGCAGTAAATTTTGATACGGGTAGATTGTTTGTGAACAAAGCAGCAACTGTTTTGCATCACTGCAGATTTCTGGCGAGAATTGAGCTTGAGTCACTAGACCATCCCTTCAGCTTCTGAGTACAAGATATAGAATATTTATAGTGTGCTCAAATCTTAATCTACCGCACTGTACCATAACTGAAAAAATAATGACAAAAAACTCAAAACAAAAAATCTCAGAAGTACCGGAAGCAGACAAGAAGCCATGGAGTCAGTCCTGAAGAAAGAGAAAAGAGTTTATGGTGGGAATGATTTGAAAAAAAATTATATGTTTTAAGCCGGAAGTTTAATAGAGAGGGAGTTATGGATGATGAAAGAGGAAATTGAACACATACAATGGAAATAACGGAAGTAGACATTAGACTTGCTAATGATCTTGTCATATTTTATGCAGCTTTAGATCTGACATGTTAATAGTCAGTGTCTCTATATCCTCGGACCATATCCACGTTGAATAAGTGGTGAGTAAATGGAGTGTATGAAAAGAGTGGCGACTTTGGTAGTTCTTGAGAAGACTGATAACTGTGTGTGCTGGCAGCGAGGAGCAGGCTCGAATGCTGCTGAGGAACGACAAGAACGTGAAGAACGAGACGAGTGGTGATATTCTGAACAACATGGGTACGATGGAGTATCATCAAGCGAGTGGCGTCCTCTCAGTCACCTTCCGTAACATGGTCAGAACTCGTCTGTTTGTTCTTGCTGCAGAATGCAGTGGAAGTAAGGTCGTAGTAAGGTTTGTTTAGTTAATTATCACAGTGTTGATCGGAGTGTGTTTTTCTGGGTGCACATTTCACTGCATCGAGCAGGATTGTCGTGTATAACTGATCATAATTTATTTATCTTCCGACAAAAGTCTATAGCATATTTTTCTCAGTATACAGTGGTACTGTCATTGGAGAGCCATCTACCCAGCATAAGCAGAGCAGTGCCCCTTCTCTGAGGAGTCTGGAGAACCGCAACAGCACTCGGCAAACGTAGCTTCCACATTGCCGCACCAGCCATCTGGTACACTCTTCCTGATCACTTGGCTCACCCTCCATTTACAAAGGACAGTTCCGGTGTGGACTAAAAACCCACCTCTTCCGGCAAGCCTATAATCTCGTGAGAATCTTGGTTTAAGAGAGTACCAAACTGAACCGGACTGAGAAAGCACATCCGGCCAGTAAAAAGCTCAACACTTATTCACCAAGATTAATTTTTGGAATAAATGGAGAAAGACAGGTGAACGGGCTGACACGGGTTCACCTCAAAACAGCCATTGAATGGAAGTGGTAGGTAGTTACATTTCATTGAAAGGAACTGAATACAAATACCTATGCACACCATTTTAGTCATCATAACTTAAGTTAACTATTGACCATTAGTTTGTTTTTCTATACTTGTTCTAAAACAAAATCTATGGCGATAATTGGTATGGGTTGTTTTGCAGGCCAGATGCCATTCTTATCACCCAGCCGACAATATCGGAAAAGTGGATAATAGTACGAAAAAAAGTAAACCCTGTGGACTGACTTATTTAAGCCTTGCATAGTTGTGAACTGTCACGAGAAATGATTATGCATTTGTAATGCTTTGTTTATTTCTTGTAGAAGCTGCCATCGATAGGTATTTATATGCAACATTTATTTGTTATTAGGCATTGAAACGAATCCGTCGTGCTGAGAAGAAAGGAAACGAGGTTTGTTTGAACGTTTGATTTTGTTGGCAACACTTACGTTTCATCTAGTATAATATTTGTGTTTGCATATAAAAGCTTGTCAAGACATCAGTTTTGCAGCAACAATTTACTGGAACTAATAAAATTTAATTGGTTGTCGAACTGTTGTTGTGTATACATGTTACAAGGCTTATGGTTTGTTGAAGGATGTTGTTTGTGCCTGCAACAGACTGTTACAGAAGAGAAATTTTCCATCTTATTTCAGAGCCAGTTTTCAGTTGGTGGAGGTGAATTAGTGTTTCAAGTCTGGGTAAGTGTTAATTTTTTTTTCATTAATATAGGTCGGATGTTTATGGTACGGAGACAGTGGGTCCTTACCCTAAGCTGTCATATGGACAGTAAAGTGTGAGTGGAATGTAAAGGAATGAGAGTTGTTGGCTGATATTTGCCACTTTATGGCTGCACAGCCTTTATTGTAAGTTGGAGTACCGTTAATACCATTTGGTAAAGGTGATACGGGAATATTGTGGATATGGCAAACGGATGTGATGGGGAAACCTTACATGTGGTGAAGATGGTACTGGGATGTCATGGATAATCAGTACGGGGTCTGGAGACGAAGCAAGGTTTGGAGTCATTACTGTAGAAGATGTACTGATGATAGTGATGATCTATATTATAATAATAGGACAGTTTGGTTGTCTGTCCGTTTGAGCACATGTGATTGCGCAGCGCGGGCCAGGCCACAGGCCTGGCTAGGCCCGTGCTAGCATTCAAGCCGAAAACGAGCGTAGCGAGCTTTCGGCTTGTAATATTGATTACTAGAAAGTGTGCAGTCATATCGCCGTGCAGACCCATGCTTCTAACATTACCCATCCTTTGATTTGACCTTTTGACCTTTGGGCTAATGCATACTGAGGGCTTTCTATAGACTATATCTCTGCCAAATTTGGTGTTGACAGCTCAAATTGTTTTCCTTTGTGGACACAGGAAGCGACACATCAGCAGACTCACAGATACAACTGAAAGCCCTACTCAATACTCGTTCCAGGCAATACCGACTGGCGTCGTTAATGATTGAAGTAGCCCAGTGGTAACAGAAGTTATTGGTGAAAATGACATTGTATTTGTGGAAGTCTGATAAGAGTGATCGGGCTGGCTGCTGGTTTTTCTGCTAGATTCATGATCACGCTATTAGTGATAGTTGTTTAATCTGGGAGTAAAAATTTAATCTCGGTGTAAAAATGAATAATTGTTAAGCTGGTAATTAGTATGCGGTTTATAAAAGTCTTTCTCTAGCAGTTCCCGAAGTCCCCTGTGACCGACCTGACCTAACCTTGAGTGACTCTGGATACTTATTTAGTAGTAAGAAAAAGAAAACGAAAGTAATATTATTAGTTTTAATGTCATTGAATAGGATCTCCTGCAAATTACTACATTATCGTTTGTGTGTAGAGTATCAATTAGATTGATTTATCATTAATGTGAAGTAATAATAATATTGCAATTTATAATAACTGATTTATGATTTTAGTTATGGTTTAAGTAAAGTTTGTTGTTAAATTGAGTTGAGTTGATTGACATATGCTTAATATGATTTAGACTTTTATATATTTGTGATTTTTGTAGACTTTGTCATTGCCGGCAGTTGTTACTGTACATGGCAACCAAGAATGCAACGCTCTTGCAACAATTCTTTGGGACAATGCATTTGCTGAGCCGGTGAGTTGTCAAGTTGGTGGCAATGTGGATATGTTGTATTGTGTGATGTTTGCCTGGTAACAATGCATGATTGAATCAAGATAGCATCGTGGTGCAGAAGTCAGCCGCAGGCTACTTTTTTTGTCCGCAGTATATTTACAGCCTGCGTAGCGAGGATGTATAGGTTTTGCCTTGTGTGTGTGTGTGTGTGTG
>Ga0209782_1000905_pt1 | contig 14324 bp, 8 predicted proteins | sample WorMetmaBAHAMAS1_FD_187390 | JGI IMG/M metagenome (GOLD analysis project Ga0209782, IMG submission 187390) | Marine gutless worms symbiont microbial communities from Max Planck institute for Marine Microbiology, Germany - Inanidrilus... | ecosystem: Host-associated > Annelida > Digestive system >...
CCTCCTCCCCACCCCCGGCGGCCGATTGTGCAATCCAGCCTTGAGCTGATTCTAGTTTCTTTGTGCATTCTTGTTTGCTCACACTTCACATTTGTTTAAACCAATTAATATATTTAAGTTTTGTCATATGTGCCACTATTTCAACTCTAACTGTCGTTAAGATGGCACAGCAGAATATGAAATGCGACTAACTGTGAACTAATAAACATTTAAGAAGTTTTGTGATTTATAGTGAGATAGTTATTTTTCGATTTGATAACTTGTCAAGCAAGTTGATTTGAGGAGCTTTGAAAAAAATATTTTAAACTTTATCAAAAGTATCAGTTTTAATGAGAAATTAGAGTTCATAAAGGTGTGACACAACCTGATTTGAGTTAAAAGTTGGTTTTATTCTAACCAAGTAACCAAACAACATTGATTAGTTCATTGAATTTTTTCTACCAATGACAATCCTGATGTTGATCTAAGATCATTCTGTCGTGAAGTCCTGGAACTGTGGTTGAAGCTGTAATGTTGTCTGTGTATTGGCAGAGCAATATAGCGAATTTCTAGAGGCAAATCGTTGCGAGAATTCAGATGATCGTTATCTGAGGTTGCGTGAGCTTCTCGACGCGTTGCCAGACTGCAACTACTACACGCTCAACTTCCTTATGCAGCATCTTCATCGTGTTGCTTCACGTCAAGATGAGAATAAGGTAACCAATTCATCGTCCTCATGTAAGCCGTTACAGCCCGTAAGGAGGCACTGAGGTCCGGTTTTTTCACAGCAAATTAATCTCCCATTAATTTAATCCGGCATTAAATCCGGCAGATAATGATCAATTTACTCAGATGTCGTTTTTCCACCGGCAGTTCGTCAATTAAATCGTCCATCTGCCGGATTTAATGCCGGATTAAATTAATGGGAGATTAATTTGCTGTGGAAAAACCGGACCTGAGTGATCTCTGCTTGTTAGTCATGAGTCAGATTCCAGTGAAAGCTTAAGTACGTGGGCCTGCTTGCCTGTAGTGGACAACATCTGAACAATGGTAACTCTCTAGAAGATAAGAAAGAAGATTATTTGAAGTGTCTGAGCTCTGCTTTTCTGCGGTTCAGTACAGTGATATGCACGTGCATGTGAGCAGTTCTGGGTTAACTGCTGGTTTGGATTTAGTTTTTGTGTGTGTTATTTTTGCTGTGGGCATTTTTTTTGAGTTAACGTTAGTGTATTGTATGTGTGTGTATTTTTGTGTGGTTTTTGCGGGTTTGATTATCATTGGCAGTGCTGTTGATTGTCTAGAAAGACTCAGTCGTCTCCGAACTGACCTATAGTGTGTTGATGGGAATTTTTATTAAACACTGCTTGCTCACTGTGAACACGCTGTCGTTGCCTCTCATGATGTGCCTGTTTACCTCCAACACTTCCTGGTACCAGTATGTGGTGCTTGATCACAGTGGCAGTGCGGTGCCTATACACAGGTGCTGTGGTCGGGATTCACAGCTTTTGTCAGTGCAGACACAAGTATCCTTCCTACTTCCTGCCGTACTGTTATGTCAGTAATGTCACTAACAGTGGTGTGATGTGCATATCTCGATAATCTGCCAAAATTACATCACTTTGTGAAATTGCACCAGCTAGTGAGACCGTTGATTGGACAGCAGAGTCCAAAATGAGTTAGAACTCACTGAAATGGAAGCTTTGCTATAGTGATCTTCACATTTTTGACAAGTACACATTGAATTCATTACTGCTAATTTCAGTTTTTGCTTAATATGGCCTTCATTTCTGGAAGTACTCCAATTTGGTCGGATCTGTGATAAAGGGAACCTTTGGCAATAATTGGTGTCGGTTTTACTCGCCAGATCCCTTTTGTGTTAGCCGACCATTACAAGCACTGATGCCAACCAAGGAAAGTTGCATAATGGACTTCATGCTGTCTTGATTCACTAACTGAGCCTACATTTATGCTGTGTTACATGCCACTGCCAGCACATACACATAATAATATGTAGAGATTGTTGAAAGTGCACAGCACTGTCATGTATTGTTTTTCATACAGATGGATGCATACAACTTGGCAATTATGTTTGGTCCTGCATTGGTCAGACCACATGATGATGATATGGCTGCAATGTTGAAAGACATGAATGATCAGTGTCAGATCGTTGAAAGTCTCATCAGATATGTTAGTCATCAGTTGTTATTTCTCTCTCTGTGTATTATTGTAAGCAGTTACTGTAATATCTAATTTGCAAGTAATATGATTGCTGGTTGATATGTACTGGTTAAATCACACTGTTATCTCCGATTCTGTCATCATTTTATTTCTGGTAGCAATGTGTGTTACTCTCCGTGTGTTGTTTTTGAGCTGTTGAAGCACTAAAACACGACAAGTTATTAGTTAACTACAGTTGTATGAATGTTGCAGCAACATGATGTCTGATATAAATATCATTTTTTTGTCTTTTTCTGTTAGTGTGTGGTAATTTTGTTCTTTGGCTGTATGCCAGAATGTATCGTGTTTTTGTGTTTGGTTTTTGTGCTTGCTTTGAAACTGTCGGTTGGTCATCAGGAAGAGCAGTTGACCTATAAAAACTAAGTAAAGTGCTGGCATGGTTATCTCTCTCTATCAAGATGCAAATGATTTGTATGTGGTCCAGGTGATGCCTTTGTTACCCCACCATCTCATGCTTCATTAAAATTCATAATGGTTTACCTTTCTATATATGTATCTTTATTCACCATAGGTATGGTAGCATGAAATACAACAAAATAATAATGATAATAATAATGGGAACTAATTAACTTAACTATTTGAGAATAAAACTGTTAAAAACGGATGTTATTACTCTATGAAATGTGTGTCTGTTTTAGTATAAATGGTTCTTTTATATGACGGACACGGAAGAGGAAGCGCCTGAAGGCGACTACACTGGTGACAATGTCAGTCCGCAGTTGTTGTCAAATGTGGAACATCTCGGTATATCGCTTCTCTCGTATGATTGAGCATTAATAACTTTGATGAAATTATCTGTCGTCAATAATCTGTGAACATTATAAATATTTGGGAAATTGACGGGTTGATATGTACGATATGGTGGTGATAGTAAGTTTTTATTTTTCAAAGGCCATAGAGTAGTACAGCTTGATTGTATGTTGCAGTTGAGAAAATATAAAGCATACAACAAAATACAAAAACACACAAAAACGCATAGCAAGATATAGTCCAAAACTTTTACACCCATATTGAAAGAATGATTACTGAAAATTTAGTAGTCCATAGGAAATTGTTGAACAGTATCGTTGAGTACGGAGGTTAGGTCTGGGATATATAGTATAGGCTTGTGGAGACGCGATGTCACCGCTGGGTCATGACGGGTGGGAGAAGGTGGTGTAAACAATTATCGGGTTGACAAACTTTTCTGAAAAACTGTTTGGTACGATTAAGATGTGTTGTTTGGAGTGTTGAAATGCCAGCCAGTGCCAAAGTTGTATTATAAGGTGTAAAATGATAGTAACTGTAAATGATATTGAGGGCTCTCCACTAGACAGCTTCCAACCGCTGTGCATGGGACTTAGTCAGAGTACGATGCCAGAATGGGGAGGCATAGGTTGGATCAGTGTAGTGTAGAAGTGAAGTAAATGTGATGGTGCCAGACTGGACCTTTTTAACTTTTTAGGAAATATAGCCTGAGACTTTCCAAAGGTTTGTTCTGGATTGTCGGAAGTGGCCAGTCCCTCTTGGAGGCACTTCCCAGGAACAATTGCTTATTTTTTGAAGAGTTAATTTGCGTATTATTTTTATCGGACCAACTCTGCAACTGATCCAAAAGGTGCTGCATATCAGGTACTGAGGAGCTAGATCCGTTAATCTCAGATAGAGTGGTATCATCAACATACTTAAAAATATCGCATACTAGCCACAGATCATCTAATGTTGATACTAGGTTAATTACTGTGAATGTATTAATGTGTTTTTGGTGTAGTTGAAATGCAAGGACTGCACGACAGTAAGTCTTTGGAGATGTTGATGACGGTGGATCAGTCACAGGCAACGGAGGCTGGCAGGACGCGACATAAGCCAAGAAAATGGAGCCGGGGTCGAAAGAAATCAGGAGATGCAGCAAGTGGTGACATTAATGGGGAGTCAGCTTCCACCGAGTCATGTCCTGCACAGGACCTGATCTTCTTGCCTGCCGCCAGTGGAGAAACTTATCCGACTCGAGCGTCTGACGACACTGAAGCTACAGAATTGTTTGAGGTGAAGCGATATCCTGCATACCACTACGACATGTATGGAACTATATACAGTCTGACAGATGGCGTTCGACCTACAACTCTTGAAAGAGACACAATCAAATCAGCAAGTGCAGACTGCCTTGATGTTCTCAGCTTATCTGCGCAAGCTTCTGAACGACCGTCGGAAAATGATGAAGTTAGCATTTCTGTTCCGCAGTCATCGCAAGTTGCTGCCGAACAATGTAAGCCAAAACTTCCAGCAAAGCCTAAGCCATTGCCACGTACGAAGCCGGTGGCAAAACAAAGTACCGCGTCTGTTAAAGATACGGCCATGCAACCAGCCATGAAATCTGCTAGTACGGATCCTGCTTTTGTGGCAGAATTGTCATCACTACTGAAGCAGAGAAACCTATAATATATATAGTAATATATAATATGATGCATATAGTTTGTCGAGACTCATTGTCACTCTGTGTAAGACTGTAAGCTTAGTAGTAGGAAGCTGTTAGCTGTTAAGTGTTTAATCTTCACTGTACATCCCACCATAAATGGGACCATTTAATTGCTCATTAGAAGCTTCATGTTCATTTTATGTGTTACTATTGTTAGTTGCTACTGTGCCTTAGGGACACTTTTTGTTTGACTGTGCAGCCTTAAGTTTTTTGTTATATATATTATTACAATTTAATTATCATTATTTTTAACTGTTGGTAGTTGATAGGTATAGATATATTTATAAAAGAATTTGTGAGCTCTGCAGCTGCACCTGCTTCACACACCTGCCAACAGATAAGGTTTTTTGGTGAGTAATTATGATGCTTAATATCCAACATTACAGCTTGCAAAGGCTTTTCCTGTGTGGGACAAGACAGATTCCTTGTTATTGTTGTTATTATTAGGCCATATCGCAGTAGCGATTGTAAGTGGCCTATTGGTGCAGGTCATTTTCCACACTTTGTGTCGGTTGATCGGCTTGGTCGGCTGGTCTGGTGATTGATGTGAATTGTGGAAAAATGGCCAAGTGGATCTGGATGCCATTTGGAGTGCTGGGTTGGGTGAGTCCAAGGATGTACTGGGTGGATTGGCATGCTGATCATCCCACAGTAAGGGCCAATTTTGGGGGTTGATATAAGCCGGCCCATTGTAACCAGTGAGAAATTTGTGGCATTGCTGTGCGAGAATGCGTGAAGTGATTGATCTGCTGTTTGGGACATTGAGTGGGCTTGGACCGAAGAAGGGTGTGTTAGATGGAGTCCAGATCACCCGTGGGCAAGAGGCAGTTTTACGGGTTTTGATGCCCGTAGATTTCTATGGAGTTAGCCACCCACCACAGCAAAAAAAGATCGATAACGTTATGGCGCCATTAAGCGAGAACAATAAATAAGTAAACAATATGGTACAGATAGGTGTCAAGTAAAATGATGTCATTTGGGAGGCACCATGCCGGTGACGTGGCTTCTTCCCAAATTACTTGGGATTTCTTGTTCACATCACTGCCTTAGCTGTATATAGCTGTAATGGCTACTGGTATTACAAAGGTTTCAAAAAGTGACCTTCAAACAAACTCACTCATAGAAATGGACAGTCATGCCGTTCGATAGGCCTTACATGATTTATGATTAGTCTTACATTGTATCTTGCACCATGCTGTGGCTTATTTCCCCAAAATTTAAGATATCACGTGACCGTAACCATGTCCACTTAAGGGACTGTTTGTCATCCCAGTGCAAATATTTCACATAGCCAACCAGTGTACAAAATTAGTCAATGGCTTTAGCCATTCCAGAGATATTTCAGAAGGTTTAAAAAATTAAATGGGTCACATGACCATAACCATACTCCTTTTGAGAGTGATATATCGTCCGTTTGTAATTACTTGATATAGACTACATATCTACAAAATTTTACAACTCAGCCATTCCTATAATGTGTTTGGTGGGACGTTAAACCTTGCTCAACTCAACTCATTCCTAACATGATTGGGGCCCAAAAATTTAAACTGGGTCAAGTGACATTTCCATGCCGCTTTCCTGAAAGGATGGATGGTTTGTCTTCCATAATGGTGGGAATTGCTGTGATCAACCTTCGCACCTAATTTGAAGTCTGTATGTTCACCCGCTATGAAGATACGTACTAAAGGCAATGTAAAATGTAGAAATTGGGGTGGTTTGGAGTAGTTGGGGGTTACCAATGTCATCGGCAACATAATCATTTGATAGAGCGCATACAACTTTGTTTTTTTATGCATCTATCTCGATTTGCAAGTTAGTTGTTGAAAGTCACCAACCTGCATTTGTCACCCCATTGGTAGTGACTTTGTTGGAATTCGCCGTGATCTTTGGCATCAGAAAAAGAAAGAGTCCCTGGGCTGTCATACGGCATTGTTTGCCTGCTCTACATTTAGCCATTTCAGTAGAACAGTGACTTGTGACAGATAAGAGGATGGACAGACAGACACAAGACAACAGCATATACTGTGCTAGGATAGCATTGCACTGTAAAATGAATATGTCATTGTGAGGTTGTGTCTGAGGAGCAGTAGACTGCCATAATGTTCACAATGATGACTGAATATTCAGTCATGGTAAGTATTTGTTATGCTTCCATTAATGTAAATGTATGTTGTACAATCCTTTTAAGTGATTTGACTGCATAGCATCAGGAAAGGCGTATACATGTAGTTTGTAAAAATGCTGAAGCAATGATCCAAAGGGATATTTGGTCTAAAATACTAAACAGCATGCAGCTGACAGATTTAGTGCCTCTCATTTATATGCCTTCCAGAAATATGGTTGTACTTTACTAATATTAGCAGTTATTTTTGTATATTATGGTGATGCCACAGTGGAAGTGTTTTTGTGTTAAGGCAATACATTAGTAGCATGCACATTTATATAATGTTGATTTCATACGTATACCACATACTAGTTATTGCCGAATGTATCTTGTGCATCAAGTCATTGCCAACTTATTTTTGGAACTATATTCCATACTGCATGTTTCTGAGATGTGTGCACTTGTTAGTACCGGTACCTCGGCGTAAGCATTCCATTTTTTGTATACTGCAGTTCCATGCACTGATTTATGAGTCTGGATTGCATTTCATTAGCAGAAGGCTGATAACTGATATTATTAACTTTGAGGAATTAAATCGTTTCATTCTGGCTTGTATTTGCAGTATAAATGAAAGTTATTATAGTGCCGTAGAGTCAGAAAAAAACTTTTGAGAGCTCTGTACAAAAAAATACGATGCAAGTTAGTAGTCACTAGTCAGATATTTGAGCGAGCAAAGAGTAATGTCACGTGCATCAAAGACTTGTTGTTATCATTGCTGTTGTTGTATGCATTGGAGTTGTTTTTCCTGAGGAACAGGTCCAAATATTAATGTCAAAGTATTGATATTTACCACTAAAAGTGCAAACATCAGATATGCTACATATGGGCCCAGTTAAGTTGCTGTTTTTTCAGTGTATACTCTGTAATTGTGAGCTGTTGCGCATGGCTGTGTCAAAGATTCTTGTGATGATGTTATTGCTTTATTGCGATGAAGTTACTACAGTGATTGTTTATTGATACAACACTGCACTGTATTGTGCTTCTACATGTATAGATGTTCTGTACCTGATTAACAGTGGAAATTACAGCCAAAAAACACATGGGATCACAACATGGGATGCATATCACAACTGAGATAATCTTTGAATGTGAAACCATGTATAATTAACTTATACATATTAGGATCAGGGTTGTTAATATTTCATACTGCATTACTGAAAGTTTTGCAGTAGTATTTGCAATGCTTCTGTTATTAAGTATCACCTGTGGTAGGGCAATATTTTGTGATTGTTATATTTGCAATACTCAATTTCAGTACTTTTTTTCTGGACATATTCTCATACAGTAGAATGTTTTACCAGGACGTAACCAGACTAACTGCAAAACATTTCAAATGATTGTTTCTTTATCTTGCTAAATGGTGATATGAATTCTGACATCCTTTGAAACTGTGAGACATTTATTTATGTGTAGGTTTGCACTGACCACTGACCTAATAAATGATACAAATAATTGCTGAATTCATTTTATGTTGGCAAACACCAAAAACACACTACAGGGTGTGCCAGTAAAAAACAATCCCTTAGGAAAAATTAATTATCTCAGTTACTGTGACACATTTTATCACCAAATTTACAGCTTTTACAGAGGAGGTTTCTGGCCACATAGGCAACAAATTTTGTTACAATATTTATTGTGATTTAAAAATTACCACTATTTGAACTTAAAAGTGCATTTTTCTAAGTGAACCAGTAATGAAATTATGATTCTAGTGTAAAAATAATAGCAAGTGTGTCATATGGAGATGCCAATAGATTATCATGTGTGGGGTGCTATGCTGGAACACTATCGAATACACATTCCAAAGTTGACCAATATCATGCTGAGCTGAATGACCATTTTGTCGACCATACGGAATGATTTGCTTCACGAGTTTACTAATAAGGCAACTGTTCATTTTTTTGCAACAGATTTCGATCATGAGTTGCTGCAACTGGTGGGCAATGACATTGTGAACACTCTGTTTAAATACTGAATGAGCTATAGACACCTGATATTCATCATTAAAACATTTGAGCTGTTGATGAAAAGCTCTGCAAAATTTGATTTGTTATTCGTGAATATTCAATGTGCAATTGTATGTTCACTTGAAAAAGTGAACTTTAAACTGCTGTATCTGTTGAACCATGTAAGTTATTTCAATAATATTGCGGGATATGTGGAGTGAATATTCACGTACAAAAGTCTGAAAGTTTGGCTCAAATCAGTACTGCGATGGCTGAAATACAGAATTTTTTCTAGGGGATTGTAACTCATTAATATGGCTGTCCTAAAAGTTGGCAGTTTCACATGCAAAATTATATTGGCAGCTTTTATTTTGTCAAATTCACATATCAGTGAGAAAATGTTCCGTAAGGTGTATTTACTAAAATCTGATGCGATACTTGGGCGTTAATAGCGACCAGTGTAGCATTTTCATCAGCATCGGATTCGAGCACTGCTGGGTTCTGTAACAACTGGTTTACACCTGTATGGTTATCAATGGCTTTCCATTAGTACTGGGGTCCCACTTACTATATCTAATCCAAAGGTAATCAATGCCACATCTACCAGTGCTGGCCAGCTGGCATCCCGCTGAGCATGAGACATGCTTGCTAGTCAACAAGCAGTGACACCAGTTACATGTAGTTTCTATAGTATCACTATTCATGCCCTTTAATTTCGCAGTTTTGTGTAGCTTGCAAAATGTGACAAATAAAGGGCACACGAACAATAAGGGTTTTACAGTATTCACAAAATTATTGCAAAAAAAATATTGGACTACTTTTCATGTTCAGTACTGCCAGCAATATTGATTCTTTTTTTACAAAGCACTGCTAGTGCCATTAAATATTTTTATTCATGTGAACAATCCTATTACAGGGACAATTATTTCAGACTTGCATAAACTAGAAAGTGATGTTTCTTATATCTGTAAGGGATCGCAAGTTTTACAATTCTGAATGGAGGGAAGTGAGTCACTTCCATTCCTATGAATCATGACCACCAACACGGCCCAAACCTGACAGTACAGTTCCTCACCTCTAGTTTTTCACTTGAATCATTGAGTATAGTTTCAGTGCTGTGTGCAATATATGTAGTGAAACAATTCTTCCTTACATTCACTCATATAACTACAGTTTTTATTCACAAGTGCAAAACACGACAGCAAATGGACATAAACACGTACAGTTCACTAGCTATGCAACGGCATTAATGCCATTAATGGAAACAACTTTTAGCACTGTTACAGGTTGGCAGGTATAATTCTGTTACAATTTTGTCTGCTCACTAGCAGAATAAATCAAGTTATGGGTGGATTATGTATGGACCACAGAACTAATGGTATTTTTGAATTGACTGAGTTAAGGTTTAACGTCCCACTCAACACTAAATAGGTTATACTGGAGATGCTATTCCCAGCCAATCTCTTGCCTAGTACTGAGAAAATCAAAATCAATGCCAGGAAAAATAAACCATAAACAATAAATAAACCTACGCTAACAAAATTAAATCTACAACCAGTAAATCAACGAAATATAAATCATCACACACAAAAATAAAATAAACTGAAGCAAATTATAACCCAGGTTTAGTCGCCTCTTAGAATATGTGGCCTGGAAACGGAGCGGGCCTATTTGCAAAGGAGAAGTAAATAAGGAGGAAAATATAAGCAAGAGAAAAAGGAAGCAAGTGATAAGGTAAACAAACACACAAACAATCTATCATTGCCTGAATCTACAATGCTGCTAGGGCACATAAGGCCCTGGCGCCTGCACAGGATGGGATTTTGGAATTGATCCGAATGTACCAGGGTAAATGCTTACTTTACTTTCACCTGCTGCTCAGCAGTAACAACACTGCAATGTGGTATGGCAGAGATAATGCACTCTCACCAGTACTATCTAGTTTATAACCTTAATGTGGTGTATGCCCGACTTGTAGTAATCAGCTTGTGTTCTACATAAAAACATCAGTGCTATCTCGAATGATCAGTACTTTGTCGGAAACCCTTTATCTACCATTACTAAGTGAAAGCAATGTGGAATGGATGCATACAGAAGATCGAGAACATATCCAACTGGCAACAACCTATATAAATCATGTCGACGAACTCTGTTTGCATATTTATTATCTCGGTTTCTCTAATTTCAGTAAAATATCCACCATATATTCCGTATTATGTTAAATCCAGAGAATGGACTGAGCTTGCCAATCTTGTGTAAATTTGGAACAGTGCCAGTGCATTCCTACTACTGTGGAACATAAATAGCTTAAAGTAGTACGGTAGTCTAATAAATTATTACTGGCTATGCCAGAAACCGATGTCAACAACAGTTGCTAAATCGTGGCAATAATAAGATAACTACATCATACAAGCTGGTACCGGTACAAAGTATAAATACTTACACAGAGCTATTAATAATCACCCATCAATGATAATTTGCCAACAATTAAAAGCTGTTTTTACAGCATAAATATACATGTATCTGCCAGTTTATTAAGTTAACTCAATTACAAACTATACAAATATCAGCAATGCTATATAAATACATAGTGAATTGGCACAACGAACAAAAAGATTCTGATGGCAAATCAGCTACTAAAAATAGAAAAGAGCATAAATACTGCACAATAGAAAAGCACAAATGAGTTTAGTATATAATGTATCATAAAATGAATTATTTTGCAAATATCTTTTACTACCAATAATAACAGCATTGATTGAGTGTAGGTTTTACAGCCCGCTCGACACAAAATAGGTGTTTCTGAGATGCTCTTCCTAACGAATCTCTTGGCAAGTACTGAGGAAATTAATAATAGCATGGACATCCCCAAAATTGTATTTCCAGCTAAGCTAGATACATTGGCTGTATTTATAGGTATATGGCACATAAAACAAAACTACACCTGCATATTTATAGCCGATCATCCTTTTCTATACCTTATTTAAATTCCAAACAATACATAAATTTGGAAATAGTAAGAATAAAATTCAACATGAACAAAATTAAAATTGATTAGTGTGGACTATGGACAGCTAGATTCTAATGTTCTATACCGCTACATGACTCGGGCAGTAGAGTAGTTCAACTTCAAAAGAACATCCCTTAGAGGCTTCGCGATTTTGCACTATATAAATCTACCACTGATATTGACATCCAAACACTGTATATAGCATTACTTTTCCTGTTTGCATATCAAGTTGCTGCTTGTCATTCTTGATGTCATCAGTGGATGTTTTAGCAATGCATACAAACTGCGAGATTTCCATTGCTGAGCCAGCTGGCGTTACATTAGCCTGTCTAGTTGTCTGCTACGATATATACAGGGTGGGTCAAAAGAATCGGGACAGTTTTAGTGAGTTCCTAATTTTATATGTCTAATGGGAGACAGGTGTGTGTAATATGTCAAGTTTCCTAATTTGGTCTAGAAAAAGCATAAAATTTGAATGTCAATGCATTTAAATATTCTTTGCCTATATTGCAGAAATCTTCACTAAACGTCTGCCGAGCATCTGCTGAAGGACGAAAATACTTCTCTCAATGTTATTTTCTTGCTCCTTCAAAACTTGGTTAACTGACCTTGACCAGGAGTTAAAATAAACAGTGCCTGTTATTGTAATCACACACTCAAAGATTACTTCTGGAAAATTTGCCATTTATTGAACAATGACTCCCGTTTCAGCAGGATGGAGCACCGTTCACCACTGATATTACAGCGTGACATTTACTGGCACTCCTATATACTGGAGTTCACTGAACTACTCGAAAACTGGTCTGCAAATAGGCCAGATCTATCTATCCTGTCGATTATTCAGTGTGGGAAGCATTGCAACAGACGATGTATCGTCATAAAATTTCACACATTGACCCGATGAAACGCGTGCTGATCGACTGTTGGACTCGTCTAAGCCGAGGCGCATTGAACCGAGCAATTGATCAGCTGGCCAGGTCAAAAAGACTGGTGATTGTTAATTGGTTACTAAGACAAAGGATGCCCATGTTGAATTTCATCCAGATTAATTCTGTGTGCAGATGATCGTTGCTGTTACTTTCACTGCATGTTTCAAGTTAAAAGTTAGAAAAAATCCATGCACTTTTGTCAAATTCAGCATATTTTCACGTGTGGTGAATATTTATGCAAACTAGGCAAAGAATATTTAAATGCACTCACATGCAAGTTGTAAACATTTCACGGTCACTGTAGATGACGTTACAGTTACAGACTTAAATAAGTACGGTGACATTTATTAACAGTACTCAACATGGTGTTTTTAGACGATCACAAAGCATAATGTCGTAAGCTCAGTATTAAACATCCAGTAACCTGCTGTAAAGTTTGTACTGTTTCATAATTAGTTACAGCTAATAACAACTTGGCAGGTCCACATAAATTAAGAAGACTACAGAAACCATTTAGATTAAATCGTAGCATGGTTCAGTTATTTGGGCGAAAAGTATATATGAAATCTTCATTTTTCTGAAGGCTGTTTAAAAAGTTCACGAGTAAAATACTACCTTCTATCTTGAAGATAAAGATACTGTCTTCAAGACAGTACCCTGAACAACAATAATCAGGAACAATGTCATAAAATGCTAAATTTCTGAGATACTACTGTTTGCACATGCTGCACTAAACATACCTCTTTATCCCACTAACAAAACAGTCAATAAAATATTTCAAGCATGATGAGACAGGTACTTAATATACTAACTTCTTCAAACGCAACAGTCAATAACATAAAATAAGTATACTGTACACACAACACACCGTAATAACGAGAAATAACGGCCACTACCGTTACCGGACAAGACTAGACTAATGACCACAGATACGTAACAATGCGTGCATGCGGCTTGCACGTGATAATGTGTACAGTACACGCAGTGTCGACAGGACACACATAGCAGGCTAACTAACACGCCGACGTGCTCACGTACGCTTACGACGACAAACACGTTTATGTTCTCGGTGCCAGTGCTCCTGCTGGCATTTGATAGAGCAGTAACTCGTGTTCCAACAGCAATGATACATTGCTTCCGACTCGCAGTTGTAGCACTGCAACAGCAAAAAAAACACAAGACTTGACTGGTGTCACCAGCCACAGAAAACTGCCAATACGGAGTATCTGTTCTCCGACACAGGGTCCTAGCACTGGAAAGCATGCATAAACTGAGTGAGATCCTTCCCAATGGAATTTGGCGACGGATGAAAAAAGAATGTGGCCAGTGGTGGTTTTTTTTTCTGGTTTGTTCATTACTTCCTTCAGTGCATCAACGCTGTTGGATGAGTAATGGGAGGGCATCCAGGCCATAAAACAAGTGGCTCTGCTATGGCAGAGGGACCGCGCGACGCGCTTGTCAGTAGAAATTCTGCAACTACAAAATATCGCTATCGTGTGGCATTATTTGCGTGATACTACGTTTAGCCGTTTTTACACAATACCGTAGTGTGACAGACACACCCACACAGACGGACGGACAGATACACGACGACGGCATGTAC
>Ga0209782_1000906_pt1 | contig 14323 bp, 6 predicted proteins | sample WorMetmaBAHAMAS1_FD_187390 | JGI IMG/M metagenome (GOLD analysis project Ga0209782, IMG submission 187390) | Marine gutless worms symbiont microbial communities from Max Planck institute for Marine Microbiology, Germany - Inanidrilus... | ecosystem: Host-associated > Annelida > Digestive system >...
AATAATTTTATTATTATACACACTACACTGTGAATCAAAAAACTAGGCCACTTTTATTTTTACTGTAACTTTGTCAAATGTTGTCCGATTTTAATAATTCTTTCATTGTCCGAACCAGAAATTATTTCTGCTGTGTATTTGATTGCTGCTATTTACTATCTTCCTGTGTATTATAATGACGTCAGTATGTTAATACTCAGTTTTGTTAATCTTGCTAGACTTGCCTTTTAAATTTTAAAGCTTTTTAGACTTCCATCTAATGACCCCCAATTAAGGTGGGCCTCCACCAGCTAAATCCGGCCATGGACGATAGACATGAGTGATGCTATTAACTAAGGCTCAAGCTCCATCAGTTATATTGTTGTGAATTTGTTGCTGACATGTTAGTATCTTATGATATAATATGTCGTCAGTTAATCGACTAAGTAGAGATTGAGCCTCACCGTGCACATATGTGCTATGTATGTTTACGTTTGATGACTGAGATATTTAAATGTTAGTCCATATATTTTGTGATTATAATTGAGCGATTATTTTGATTTCTGCTGTTTTATACCTACGACTCACTTGGTCTTATGCTTCGTTGTAAACTGGCAAAAGTTTTTACCATTGAGCATTTAGGCCTAGTGTCAGAGTCTGGTCTAATGCGATATATGTGTGTATTTTGTGCTTTTGTTTTTCATACTGCATATATGTTGTGTTATTGTCAGCACAGTGGGGTTGATCTAGTGGGATTGAAGCCCAGTCCTTAGGACCTCACTTCCTTCAGTGTTTTGACACTGTTGGTTGGGTCTTTTGACCTATAAAACCCATCCATATGACCTATAATTGTTTGGTGGGACGTTAAACCTTGCTCAATCCAATCCTAATGCGACATGGAACGGTGGTTGACTGCAGGTATGCATCTGTGGCGCAGCGAGTACAATTCATTCATACGTTTCGCTCAGTGTGACTTCTGTCGCCGACTGATCGTTGTGCCTCTGACGACGTTCCATCGCCTCGCTGAACTGATCGGTGATCCGAAGGGCGAGCTCATCTTTGTAACCAACACAGCTCGATGTGGCTCGACTTTGCTGACACAGGTCCGTTAACGAAGCAGTGTTAAATCACAGGCGACGCAGTTGCGCAGCCCTGTGTTAACTAACAGCCATTGGCTTAGTCAATGGGAACCCTTCATTTTTGACCCCCCTCCACATAATCGACGTCCCTTAACCTATCGCTAAAAAATTTGTCACAGGTGATTAGGTCCACGACTTCTACAGCTGTGCAAAATTTGGTGGAAATCCATCCATAGGGGGCTTCTGGGCAAGTAGGTGATGTATAACTATTTTTTTATATTTATACCCTTTTTAAGCAACTCATGCACCTACAGGTCAGACCGTTTACCACATTTTATAGCATCGTCGTAACAGTCAGCAGCTGAACAAACGCCACTCGACGCAGGCGCACAGTACAGTAACTTTCTAACACAGTTGCTTGGTACACGTTTTTGAGCGATTGCTCAGGTATATACGATGACTACGTAACACACGTAATGCATACATTAGGCTTGCATAGGAGGCGAGTACATGCAGCAGGCTTACTGACGTGATCGGTTGCAGTGAGACTGTTGTTCACGAGAACAGTTCAGTATTGTAAGTTGTTCTTGAGGCTGCCCATGTCTTGACATTGGAGACTTCATCGTCATGTGCATGGTAGTATGCGCCAGGAATAATCAGATAAGTGTCGTCAGCGTACTGGCATTGCTATTTCTAAGCCAGTGACGTTATAACTGCGCAGCTGGGTGAAAAAAGACCGACGGAAGAGCTACCAAACCAGACCGCCTTAGAGCCTACTAACGTGCGTCGCTAAAACGCGGTTAAGACTAAGAGAACTCGCAAAACCAACGTGAAAATGAAACGATCTCTTAAGCTAATCTCTTTTTGTCTGTTACTGTTTATTTATGTGCACGCACAGATAATGGAGCGCACGGGACGATGTGTGACAGTGTCGGAACCAGATTCGGCAACCATTGTCAACATGAAGTACCGCCAGTCCGGCGACTCGTTGCCACTGCGTCAGCTGGCGCGTGACGTGATACGCTGGGAATGTCGACCGTACCTGACCATGCAGCCGCCTCCTCTCGGATACCTTCTGAAAATGTCCGCTCACAACGCCGGTTTTCTCCCAATGCTCAAGTAACGTCACATACTGAATATTTTATTTTTTTTGCTAGAAAGACCCTGCTTGCCGTAGAGGTCGGTTATATTATGCTTGACTTTAAATTAAGCACAGCAAATATCCAAGATGGTGGACACAAATGTCTTTCAGAAATGATGCTGTTGGATTCATAAACCTGGTAGGAATCTATTCTAGCACCCTTGAAACTTATCCATGCAGTATCGCAGGCGGCGCAGTTGTGCAGCCGTGTTAACAGCCATTGGCTTAGTCAATGGGAACCCTGCATTTTGACCCCCCACAGAATCGACGTCCCTTATCTAAAAACATTGTCACAGGTGATTACGTCCACGACTTCTGTGCAAAATTTGGTGGACATCCGTCGATGGGGGATTCTGGGCAAATAGGTGAAATATAACCAATTTTTGTATTTATATATTCATCTTTATTCACCATTCATGGTAGAAGAATAATAGCAGTTTGAATTTCGTTTTTACGTCCCTCTGAAACGAAATAACCCCTTAATATAGAATTTTCGAGCTTTTATCAGTTGTGTGTCCATTTTCCAGCCGCCATTTTGGAAGCTCTAGTGGAGATATCTGAAATGTTTCTTCAGCATTTTAGCCCACACATATTCAGGAAAAGAAACAAAAATCTTTATCACAAATCTAAGCTGTTTTGGAGCAACCGGATAAAAAGTCCATTTGGGAGGAGGGTAAATTACCCCATACCCCAGTCATAATATAAGGATTAAACATTCGCATGTTAATTACGATGTGTTTACATAAATCGGAAAGCACACGTGGCATGCAATCAAGTTTTCACCTGCATTGTTGAAACTGAAGGACTTATCAACGTCACAGGCAGTTAAATGGTAACATCTCAGAAAGTCGTTGTCACTAGAGCCAGTAGACATCTTTATTCACCGAAATCGGTAGCACATAACATATATGTATAAACATATATGTATAAATATAACGTTAAATAGAAAAAGAAAAAAAGTAGTCCTAACAATGTGATATACGGCCTAACCAACGGCAGCATTCGTATAATTTTGATTGTTGAAGGTCATTCACCTATACTATCCTATAATGCAAGCCTTTTAAAAGGGATTTGTTGTATATAGTCCTATAGTAGTGCAGCAGTTGACAAGTTTGGCGTCGCGCGGTCCCTCTAGAATAGCAAGAGCTGTTTGTTCGGTCACGCGTTTATGATAATGATGATTGTGTGTATCTGTAGGGAGTTGTTTCCGTCCAGCAGGTGTTTGTTCATGTACCGAGACGTAGTTGCGGTGGCCAAGTCCATGTATCGTGTATCGATGGTCGCACCGTTCGCGCGTCTCGGCTACATAGTCGGCTATTTATCCGGCCACGTAAACAAGGTGATGGCGGAGTCCGCCGGCGCCGGCGGTTCCGACTTCTGCGTGCGTAACGACAACGACCTGAGCGGCGGTGTTCTGCTCTACGCCGTGACGACTTCCATGTACCTCGACATGCGTCGACGTGGGCTCGACATCAGCGCGCTGCGCTACGAGGACCTCGTCGCTCGTCCTCTCGACATGTGCCGCGTCCTCGTCGAGTTCTGCGGTCTGCCGGCGTCGCTGGTGGAGCTTGGCGTCACAGCCTTCGACGTCGACTCGCAGAAAAACTCCATACTCTCGAAATCGTCACTGGGGCGTTTCAAAGCGCCGCAGCTGACTCCCGAGAAGAAGGCGAAGTTGAACGAACTGTTGAAGAAGTTCAGCTTACCAATGATTGACGAGCCGGGCATCCTAGAAGGAACTCTTTCCTGTTATCAGTGACGATTCACTTTGCTGCTGCGATAAATGACTATTTTGCATTGCAATGTTGCGTTGAGTGTCGGTTGTTCACTATAATTAACATTAAGCTGTTTTTGACATTACTTCACTTGCTACTGGGCATTAATCAATATTCAACTATTACTAAACTGCGTAACATTTTGGCGGTGTTTACGTTTCTTGAGTTGTATTTCAAACTTGTGTGTTATTGACACTTAACTTAAACTAAGGATGCTATGCACAGTTGCACATTGTATGTGTCCTGATAAAAAGTAGACCGTACTATAAATTGTTATAATTCACCAAACACTTGTCACATTTGTCTGAAAATATTCACGCAAACTGCATAACAAGAACTGGCCTATCACTTTGGATAGGCCTAAGGAACAGACTACGGTACCAGCTGACATCATCGCGGCAAACTCATTGTCAACTTGTCGGCTGTTAAAATATTTTTAGCGCGATATGTAATATATACATCTCGCGCTTATGTTACGATGTCTGTCTGTGACGGAAGTGCATTGGCGCATTATAGCTAAGTTAGGTTTCAAATTCCGATCCCAATTTACGGCGCATTGCGGTCGCGATGCATGCGGACGCGAGGGAAGGGATCATCGCCGGGAACAGTGAAGGGATCATCTCGCGCTATGCTAGCTACTGCTAGGCCCTCTTGTTATTTATTCCGGCAATCCTATTCTGACGTTATTTACTGACTTACCCATCAGTGGTCCTCGCAGTGGCTGCGCCACTAAGGCCACTTTAACAAGTATATCTGCTAACGCCGATGGACCGCGCGACGCTGCTTCACATAAAATCGACCATATCGCATTGCCCACCGCGTTTAATTACCACTGCAGGCAACGAGCGTCGGTTGATAGCAATTGTTATGCAGACCAAAAAATGTCGGTTATTACCACATATTCGAACGATAATGCTCAAACTCCACTTAATCGATTTGTTTATGTTATACGGCCAACTTTGCAACAATAACAAATCGAACCGATGGAACTTAGGCTTAAGCCTTAGTCAGGGGCGTCAATCCCTATGGGACAGAGGGGACAATATTTATGAAGGGGTGACGTCCATGGAAATGTCCCCCCAATATTTTAGAAGTGATTTTATCCAGTGACAGCAACAGCTGTTGTTTGTTGTATGTTAATGGAAATATTATGTCTTCTTTTATGTCACCCCAATAATCCTGTGAGATCGACGCCCTTGCTTAGTGTGGCCTAGAGCGCCGTAGGTGCGATAAGCAGTAGTCCGTCGTCCACGACATTGTTTATCGAAATTCACCGAGTGGAGTGGAGAATTTTTCTAACTCCAATGGGTCACGTGAGTAAAACCACCCCCCCCTTTTAGGGGTGATTTTCATCGTTTGTCAAGACTTGATACTGTCTCTATTTGTACAAAATTTGAGAGCTCTAACTGGAGCCATATGGATGAGATATGGATGGGGGCTCCAAAGTTTACAACTTGTCACGTGACGTAACCACGCTTCTTTCAGGGACTGTTTGTTGTCCGTCGACTTGGACTAGCTACGGTCAACATGTACACCAAATATGAAGTCTCTGTTTATTCACTACGAAGATATGAAAGTTGACGAAAAATGCAAAAATTGGGATGGTTTGGGAGGTTAGGGTTCACCCAAGGACATCGGAAACATCGCCATTTGATAGAGCGCATGTGACTTCCTATTCGACTTTAATAGAAACTATGGTCTATCTTGTACCGTTTTCGAGTTATAGCACGTTTTTCGTCGAAAGTGGCGAATTTTTACGCACCCCACCTGCATTTGTCGCCTCCATAGGGGATAATCCTGTTCGAATTTCGCAATAAACTTTGGTGTCAGAAAACTAGAGTCATGGGGCTATCGTGCGGCGTTATTTGCGTGATCCTACGTTTAGCTGTTTTGATACAATACCGGGTGTGCCGACACGACGGTATATACCGCGCTTAGCATAGCGTCGCGCGGTAAAAATTGACTGACTGATTGATAAATAGACAGCAATGCCAATTTTATTAGCATTAAAAGACACTATTGAAGTGAAAAAGAAGATCTGCTATTGCAGACGGACTGCGCGACGCGTTTGTCAGTAGAAATTCTGCAACTACAAAACATCCCATCTGAAAACGAGTCCCGGGCCTATCGTGTGGCATTATTTGCGTGATCCTACGTTTATCCGTTATGATTCAATACCGGAGTGTGACAGATATAATGTACACACACACAGAGAAACGGACAGACATATACGACGACCGCATATACCGCGCTTAGCATAGCGTCGCGCGGTAAAAATAAGACATATTGCACGGCCCACAAAGTATAATTACCAGGCAACGAGCGTCGGTTGATAGCAAGTTGTTAGGCAGACCAAGAAAAGTCGGTTATTTCGCCCGCTCGGCAAACCTGCCGACCGGGCTATATATTTTAGTTTCCATAATTTCTTTTTTTTTTTACTATGAGCAAAGCTATCTCAGTATCTACTGGACCGATTTTCAACATCTTTTCACCAAATGGAAGGTATTTGCGTGAGTTTTCTTAATCTGGTCCAGTTTTTCCGATTACTCAAGGGACGTTGCCATGGCAACCAATTTTGTGTCGTAAGCAAAACACAAACCTCGTGCGATTTTTGCAATTTTTATACCGTATGAAAGGGTTTTGGGTGTAGATGACAGATCTGAAATATTTTTTTCAATATCTCAAGGGACGTTGACTTGGAGCAGAAGTATCTCAGGATCCACTGGACCGATTTTCACAATCTATGCACCGTATGGTAGGTATTGAATGTCAGATGATCAATCAGACCTTCTTTTTCCGATATCTTAAGGGACGTTGCCATGGCAACCAATTTAGTGGCAAAAATGGGGCAGAATTACCTACCCCTCGGCACTTATCACTCTGTCAGACGGAATGGGATATCGCCTTGCAATTGTCCTGCAAATCGGTCAAAATTGGCCTATATTGCCGTATATCTCAACAACTACTGAACCAGTCTTTACCAATGTTTCAGTGTTTGTAGATGTATATATGCGGATTATAAAACTTACATAAATTTCGCAGTACTCCAAGGGACTTTGCTATGGTAACCAATTAATTTTGTGCATTTTTGCAGACGACAAAATTAACGTCTTCGTTCTTTGCTCTCGTGTTCTGAAACAAAATGCACTATCGTCTTGCAGATGCATGCATTAATAGCGCCACTAATTGTTGTACATCGTGTAAAAATGGTGAAAATCGGTTCAGTTGTTTTTGAGTTAAAGTGGGGGAGAAAATGAAAATTGTGCTGCGACTCCGCCGAAATTGGACGATTTTCGTTATTTGGCATACTGGCGTTCTGAAAAGGATTAGAATATCACAATTTTGATTTCAGCAGGTTAACTGGCAATCATTTCTGTACATCTCATGAAAATTTGGTGAGATTCGGATTGGTCACCCCGGAGTGTTAGGCAAAAAATGAATGTAGAGTCTGAGCTGATAATTGTTACTACGCTTAGTTCACCTATGTTCGCAATGGGATGGGGCTGTTAGGCACTCAGGTGATCAGTAAGTGTTTATCACAAGTATTCGCTAGGGGTCGACACTACGGCGCCGAGCGGGCTATACGCTGTAGTTTATTCTTCTTTATTTTTTATTTTTTTTACTCGGAACAAAGCTATCTCAGACTCTCAGTATGTACTGGAACGATGTTCACGATCTTTACACCATATGGTAGGTATTGAATGGCAGATGATCAATCCGACCTTCTTTTCCCGATATCTTAAGGGACGTTGCCACGGCAACCAATTTAGTGGCAAAAATGAGGCAAAATTACCTACCCCCGGCACTTATCGCTCTGTCATTCCGACACGGAATGGGCTATCGCTATCTCAATGTACGCGTTAACAGCGCAAATGATGCCTCTAAATCATGTTAAAATTTCGTGAAATTCGGTCCAGTAACTTCAGAGTTGACAGGGCTTATTTGTGAACGTCTTTTCACCACATGAAAGCGCTCTACGTGTAGATGAATGATCTGTACCTCATTTTCCAATTTTTTTTAGGGACGTTGCCATGGCAACCAAATGATGTTGCGAAAATGTTATCAACGTCGACTGATACCACTTGCATTCGTTGCACCAGTGCTAGAAAACGAATTGCAATATCATGGTCTAGTTGTGCGCGTTAACAGCGGAGATGGGGCTACGTCGTCTAAAAAGTTGAACTTTTGCCTGGTAACTCTAGAGATGACAGGGCTTATTTGCGTACGGTACGTCTGGTATGACACCACCAAAAACTGGCGTATATAGTCTAATATCTCCGGATATACTGGACCGATTTCCGTAACCTTTTCACCATATGAAAGTGCTTTACGTGCTGATGATGGATATGTACCTTATTTTCCAATTTGTCAAGGGACGTTGCCATGGCAACCAAATAATATTGCCATAATGAAGACAAACTGATACTACGTGCATTGTTTGCACATTTGCCAGATGGTAGCACGGTTTTGGTTCGCTACTACTTGCTAGGGGGCGACATTGCGGCGCCGAGCGGGCTATACGCAAAGCTTTGCCACGCATTTCTAGTTATTATATATTTGAACGATAATTCTCAAACTCCACTTAATCGATTCGTTGTTTATATGTTATACAAGCAAGTTTGCAACAAACACGGTGACAATTGGAGTTTAGGCCTAGCCTTAGCGTGGGTGGCCTCAAGCGCCGTACGTGCGATAAGCAGTAGTCCGTCGTGCGCGACATTGTTGATAACTGCTTACCGAGTGGCGAAAATTTTCTAATTACTTAGGGTTCGGAGGGCCATGCGTCATCATGCAAAATTTCGTAGAAATCGCTCAAACCGTTGCTGAGATATAGCTATTTGTCCATTTTTCAAGATGGCGGCCGTCCGCCATTTTGGATTGGTGGGGCAATTTTGGGATGACCGTCAACGAGAATTTGGCCTGAAAACGCCTATTCACGCCCATTTTCTGAATTTTTATCCCTCTTGGAATGCAATACCTGGAATTGACTTCGTATAAAGCAAACGATGTAAAAATCGGTTCTACGGTTTAGTCTAGGGACGCGAGCAAAATTTGGGGTCACAAAAAGGATAGGATAGGATAGGAAAACTAAAAACCACGCGAGGGTGATATTTCACGCATACGCCGCCACGCCCCCAATGGGGCGATTGTTTTGAATTTTGGCGTGCTGAGAGTCATCGCCGACATAATCACCCACGCCAATTTTCTGTCAATCGGTTCAGGGGCTTGGGAGTTCTGACCCCCCAAAAATACTATAGAATACCAAAACATAATACATAGAATATTTAAAAATGGCGACTTCCGGTTATTTCTACTACCGGTCTGTAACACATTTATTTGCTACTCCCAGGTAGTGCAGAGACATTAGTTAGGAGAGGTGAGAACAAATCGCCATTTGATATCATACTCACGCAGCAATATCAGTGGATATGCGTTAAAGTTGTAATGTTCTAACGTCAGTGTCATTTTTTGAGATACAGCAAAATTTGGGGTCACTAGCATTGGGCTTCCTAAAGTGAAGTCGTTACAGTTATAACTAGTGTTATTACATCACTGATTTCATGTCTGTTTTGCCTATTTTTGCCTGGCATATGGCGCATAAACGCTGTCATAATCCTCTACATTAAACATAACATGTCTATAATTGTTTTCTTTTTATTAATTATTGCGTTTTGCTTATATGCAATACTCCAATTTATAGGTACATATCACAAAATATTAGCTAAATCGAATGAAGGCCTATAGTCACATGTAGCCTACAGTTGTTAAATAGTACATTTGTTTCTGTTGTTCTGTATTGAAAACACACATGAAAAGTTGCAAATACGCAACTATATGGTGTGCTACAAAATACAAAAGCAGTGGCCACGGAGGTTTTCAAGGCGTCACTATATGCTTACAGTACTCTTGTCCGTATATACGTATGCTCGCCAAATTGACCAATTTTACGAAAATGGTTAGACTTAGCAGTAAATTATACAAAAACCGCTACTATACGCCTACTTCACCAGATACGTGTAATTAATTCTCTCTCGGAATCATTCTGACTTCATAATTGGAAGGCCCGTTCGCTAATCCAAAAACGTCGTGCACATCGATGCTGTCTTGTCCTTCTGGTGGTTTGAAGTAGAAATTCTGCAGCAGTGAGACGAGGAAGAGAAAAATCTCTTGACGGGCGAGTTGTTCACCGAGACACGAACGCTTTCCTGCGACAGTCGTTTAAAACTATTCAGTCAGTATGACAAATGTGAGATGGTAAAATTGTTGAATGTGTTACTTTATTTCACTGCTCAATTTCAGTATATATGCTGACAAATACTGAAATAAATTATCGCTAAACAACTTACATTGAATTGCCTGTAAAATAAAATACTAAAATTGAGTATTTGTAGTATTAAACGCTAGTCGGAGACTGGAAGTAGAAATACACCAGAAGCCGCCATCTTTAATGCCAGTATTGGGAGTATGATCCAGCCCAAGATGGGGGCCACTGCGGGCCCCCGTGTGCTCTGATAATTTAATCGGATTATAATTGAGTCAACGTGCTTGACTCGGGCCCCCCATCTTGGCTGGATAATACCCCCAATACTGGCTTTAAAGATGGCAGCTTCCGGTTATTTCTACTTCTGATCTCGGACCAGCTTTTTACTTTCATAAAAATTAAATGTAATAATAATCAATAAGTAAGTGATATAGTCATTAAATAAGTAAAGCTTATTCTATATATAGTAAAAAGCCGGTGTGGGACCAGAAATAAATTCCACTGGGAGCCGCCATCATGGATTTTAGTAGAGATATGCCAACTAAAATAAAATTAATATTTTTATTTTAGTTGGAACGTCTAACAAAATCAATAAATTTTATACATTCCAGGTCAGTTGACTATGTTTACCACCAAAAACATATCAGACACACCTTGAAGTAGACCAAAGTACATAATTTGGGAATAGACCACATTGCTGACTTTTTATCGCTTACATTACATACGGGCACCATCTGGTGAATATGATTCAATGATCCATGCTCAGTGGCAATGCGGACTTTCACTAAATAAGTACTGTAGCAAATTGTTATGGAATGAAAAACTGGTAAGTGTTGACGGTAAGTGCAAGCGTATGGTCTTTTCCTAACACCATTGCTGTTGATGACGTGGCCAACATACGTTTGGACCCTTCTATCCGAGGGTCAATATATGTTTGTCTTCTCTTTTTGTTGTTTCACAAGTATTCACTACAGGACGCGATATTGGCTAGGTTTTGCAAATCAAATGCAGTTTTAGCATTTTACTGAATTTCAGGCCAAAATAGGTGATTTGAGAATAAGTAGCAGTTTCCTTGTAACTTCCTTGTAATATGCTTGCAACATGGCCGTTAAGTTGCTAATTTTCTCGTAACATCTTCGTAACAAGTCCGACACGCACGATAACCTCGTAACATGTTAACGACTTCATCGCAACATCTGCTATCATGGAGGTTACAGGAAACTGATAACGCAAAATTTAGGCTACATGATTGGTACTCTTTATCTAAATCAAAAATGAATCATTTGGCAATAGATCACGTCGCTATATCTTTTTTTCACCACTGTTACTTTTTGTTGTTGGGCCCATTCCATGGGGCCATAGAGGTCCCCTCTGTCACGCGTTGTCGTTGTCGTTGTCGTCGTGGACATCGATGCGCAGGCGACGGACGACAGTACCGGTAGCGACACCTGGTGAATGGGCGTGCGGCGGCTCGCAGTGGCGAATGGGCTCAACGTTTTTCAAATGCTTCTTGTTTCATAAGTATTCGCTAAGGGGCATTACTATTATGTGCACTGGCTATTTGCTAGGTTTTGCCAACACATTTCCAGACAAAATATGTCGCACTGCTATACCCTATGTTCCCCGAATATAAATGACGGTAAATGGAGTTGGTTGAAATATGACTATGAAAACGGGACTGAGGTACTGAATGTACTATAATACTGCAACGCACAGTGTGAGCATACAAGTGGACGTACCGAGTCCGAAGGGTATGATTCGATTTTTGCCGACGACGTTGCCTGCTTCATCGATGAAGCGTTCAGGACGAAACTGTTTCGGGTTCTGCCAGTCGTCAGGGTCCATGTGAGCACTGTGCAGGTTCACCAGCACCTGCATCAGCAACCAAACATAGCCTACCTGTGCGACTTTCGTTTGGAGCCACGCCAGATACCGGTTCACTGACTATAAATTCGTATATGTATTCATATATGTATGACCTACATACTTATTTACGTACCTATAGGTAATAGGTATGCATACGTACATACTGTAGACGATACCTATGACTACATATTACCGTAATTGTGCACGAAAAACAAGAAGTTTTGAAACACTGAAAAACAAGCACATCGTCGTGTGTCTTGTGTGTCTGTCTGTCTGTCTGTCACACTCCGGTATTGTATCACGTCGCCTACATGTTATAATGATGCTGTGTAATATCACCGTTTGGTTTTTTGCAGTTTTTGATGCGTGGCTGTTAACACAGTGGATAAACTGCAGTTTTTAATAAGTTGAATTAACTCACACACACACACACACACACACACACACACATCTGCGAGCCACAAATAGGTCAACACACGAACATACCGTAGTTCCTGCAGGTAAGAAATATCCGCCGACTTCTGTGTCTTTCATCGTGCGATGATGAAAAGCGAACGGAAGCACTGTCTTGTAGCGCAGCAGTTCCGTTATCGTCGCCTCAACATATGGCAGGCTGTCAACACAATGCACAGCAGTGACATTACACCCAATAGCGTGGCGCAAAACGCGATTAATTAGCCACTGTGAGTTTTAAAGAGGGGCAACAATAGGCCTACCGCTGTCTTTAACTTCGCCAAAGTTGACCAATTTTTGCAAAGTAACAACATCCGAAGTGCTAACACGACGGTCTATCTATCTGTCTGTCCGACTGACGCAAATCCGATAATTATATCAACTGGCTCATTACGCAAACAACGCTGCAAGGAGCTGAACTGCTAAAGGTTTTATAATACCTGCGTCCCAAATTTGGTACTGATTGCTAGAGGGGTGGGTGACGAGAAGTGGGTGGATAAGAAGCCCACAAGTTTGATCTTGGCTTTTTAAAAATTGTGCAATTTCAACACTGTGGAACAATATCACGCGAAGTATATAATGTGCCACCACACTTATCAGGCAGTCTGATGAAATATCTGTTGCCATTCCTGATAAAAGTTGTATTTGTATTTACTCAAGCCTCTTGAAATGTATATAGGTAAACACTGGACCACCTACAAAGACTGTTTGGTAATCCACATTCTGTAACAGGCACTAAATTTGTGGAGATCCATTGTGTCCATTTGACTTGTAGCAACACTGAAAACTTTTCATATTCCATGCTGGGAAAAATTAGTCATGTTCCATTTTGGGAGATTATGGGAACTTCAGTTTGATCCCTCGTTGGGCAGTAGTGTCAATGTGACCACACTATCTTTAAAAAAAACGTCTACTAATGCGGGCTTGGTATGAGCTGGAGCACCAAGTAACTAGAAATTTTGAGCAACTGCACATCCACACATTTTAAATTCTAGGGCAGGACTCATTCATCCCTTACTGATGAGAAGGATTTCACATGCAAGACTGTGCCTATGGTGTACTTTTTCCAGTCAAACTTTAGCTTGTGGGGTGGTGCGAAAAACACTGAAAAACGCAAATTTGGCCAAATTTTGAATTACAGAAGCTTCATTACTCACCCTACTCTTCGCCAACCAGGACCAATTTGGCGTACTGCTCTTCAAGTCTAAATTTGAGTTTGACTGGTGTACAGCATTGCTGCTGCAGATTGAAAAATGGCCGAAAACCACACAGGTTATGCATTTTTACCGCGCGACGCCTTGCTAAGCGCGGTATATGCCGTCGTCGTCTGTCTGTCTGTCTGTCTGTGTGTGTGTGTGTGTGTGTGTGTCCGTCACACTCCGGTATTGTATCAAAACGGCTAAACGTAGGATCACGCAAATAACGCCGCACGATAGCCCCTTGACTCTGACACCAAAGTTCATTGCGAAATTCGAAAGGGATCACCCCCTACGGGGGCGACAAATCCAGGTGGGGTGGGTTAAAATTTGTCACTTTCGACGAAAATCACGCTTTAACTCGAAAACGGTACAAGATAGACATATAGTTTCTATTAAAGTCGAATAGGAAATCATATGCGCTCTATCAAATGGTGATGTTCCCGATGACCTTGGGTGACCCCTAACCCCCAAGCCACCCCAATTTTTGCATTTTTCGTCGCCGTTCATATCTTCTAGTGAGTTAACATAGAGACTTCATATTTGGTGCACAGGTTGACTCTAGCTAGTCC
>Ga0209782_1000907_pt1 | contig 14319 bp, 10 predicted proteins | sample WorMetmaBAHAMAS1_FD_187390 | JGI IMG/M metagenome (GOLD analysis project Ga0209782, IMG submission 187390) | Marine gutless worms symbiont microbial communities from Max Planck institute for Marine Microbiology, Germany - Inanidrilus... | ecosystem: Host-associated > Annelida > Digestive system...
CGATAACCTTTTCGCGAACATTCTCAACAACCCTCGCCATGTTTTACACAAATTTCTTCCGAACAAAACTGATCATAGCTATAATCTCAGATCTCGTCGACATTTTTTCTCACTAACAGTAAAGACTGACTGTAACAATTTCCTAAACAGACTACTTTTTAAAGACATTTATTAGTCTAGCTCTTATTCATTGTCGCGGTTGAGTTCTGACAACTGTCTTATTAAAGAAATGATGATGCAAATCACCTCACTGTTCACGTATACTTCATTACAGCATGACTCGCATATAACATTATCATCACATCCCATGGAGAAAACAGAAGCAGGCCTCCGAGAAATATTAAAGAAATGCGCCTTTATGCTATTCAGAATAACTCACTATGATACTACAGTTCCCGATGTCATAAAGATCTGCTTTGCATTCATACAATACTTCCTGGTTAGACTGGTTAGTTGTTTATTCGGTTTAAAAAATGTTAATGGTATCGTTATTGTCATTATTCCTCAGTAAAAGCCATCTCACAACTTGGGTGTATCCAAAACTTTACCTATCTACAAAGAATATTTTATGCAGTGTAGTGTAGCGCATCTTACTGTGATTAATAACTGCAAAACTGCATAGTTAATAGAAGTATTTAAAGTAACAATATTAAAATAATTTTTGTGACCCCATATTTATGACCCAGAAGTTTCACTAAATTTTAATTATTATCCAAATTTCAATACTAGATGCAATAATATAGTTAAATAATCACACTGTTCACGGTGATGTATGAAAATACTCATTCTCTGCTCATATAGTTGATTAATATTTGGAATAGTTTGCTAAATTCTGTTGTTGATGTGCAATAGATACTGTCAGCACATTTAAAGCATGTATAGGTAAGTTCTAAGACACATTAAGACATTAACTATGATTTTACAGCTGACCTGACTGGAATCAGCGACAGATCGATGTTCGAAATTAGTATACTGTACTTTTGTTATTTGTATAATCATGAAAATAAATGCAGACATCGAGATTTTAAAACATGCCTCCATAAATCCCTGTTAATAGGGTATGGGGGTATCATAATAAACACACTGTCCATTAACAGTCATCTTCTCCCTAATCTGAATCCTACTCTCAGCAGGAGCATGTTGGCAGCAAAACTACTCAAAACAAATTTATTTTAACTAAAGGTGCTGGCTAACACAGACTGATATATTGCAAGTGGTCGTGTTTGTATTTTAATGTTGAACAATAAACTGTGCATAGGAAAATATTAACGAGTACAACATTATAACCATTAAGAATCTGTCTGACATCAACAGATAAATTCTTGCATAATATAGCTAAGGTTTAGCGTCCCACTCAACACTAAATAAGTCATATTGCAGATGCTCTTCCCAGCCAATCTCTAGGCTAGTATCAAACACAAATAAATTACAGCATAAAAAAGATAAAGGAAAAAAAATAAGAAAGGAGAATAATAAGCAAGAGAAAAAGAAAGCAAGTCATAAGAGTAAAACAAAGCAAATGATAAGGGAAACAAAAACACAATTTATACAGTGCCGAAATCTACAGGGTAAGCCAAAAAACGGACAGTCTTTGAGAGTTGATAACTCTGCGGTGGTTAATTGGAGAAAGATGCATATTTCAAAAGTTTCATAATTATGTCTATAAAAAGTACAAAAATTGCATTTGAGTGGATTTAAATATTCTTTGCATAGTTTGTATAAATCTTCAGCACACATTAAATTATGCTAAATTTGATAGAAATGCATGGATTTTACCAAAGTTGCAACACGGACATACAGTGGAAGTAAATGCAATGATTATCTGCATACAAATTCAGTCCAGACAAAATTCAACATGGGCACCCTTAACTTTGATAGCTGTCATCAGTCATTTTGGCAGCTAATCGATCGCTCTGTTCAACATGTCCTCGGTTAGCTGAGTTCAGCAGTTGATTGGCATGGACTCTAGTCAGTCAATGTCTGAAATTTTGTGACAATACACCATCTACTGCAATGCTTCCCACACTGAATGACTTGTATGGAATGTCAGCATCTAACATGCACAAACTACAGTCTGCCCAGAAATCTCTTACTCATGTAGTTCTGCCTTCTCTTCGCTATCTTACAGCAGGTGAGTGACTTAGTTACCTCCACTGGCTTTCTGTTCATTATTGAATAGTTTAAAATTGCAACACTTACCTATAAAACCTTGGCAACCCATCAGACACCTTATCTGTATAATCTCCTTCAGGTACACCAGCCATCACGAGTTCTCCGTTCTTCAACCCAGCAACTTCTCCAAGTACCATGCCTGTCTACTAATTTTGGTTGATGTGCCTTTAGCTATAGCTCTCCTGCAACAAGGAATTCCATTCCTACCTCAATTAACAAGAGGGCCTAGCAGTGGCTAGAATAGCACGAGATGTTGTTGTTTAGATTACCACTCCCCACGACCACAATGCGCGGTAAATTTGGATCAGAATTTGAAACCTAAATTAGCTATAATGCGCCAATGCATTTCCGTCACAGAGAGACGGACAGACAGACGGACACTGACATCATAGCATAAGCACGAGATTACATCTCGCGCTAAAAAGTGTTCATCCCTACAGTTCTAAGCACCACCTAAAATCTCACATAATGGCCCAGCCCATTAACAATTAACACACTACGTCTAGCCACCTGGCAACTGCCATGCTTCTGATTCAGCTCAGTGCTTGACTATGTGCACTTTGTAAATTTTCATATTGTTATCCACAGGATTTACATCTGGACTATTTGGAGACCATTTTTCTGCTTCAATAAACTCTGAAAGAATGGCAACAAGTATTCACACTGTTCACGCTATGCTGTCGCTTACCTACACTCCCATGTGCTGCAGTTCAAATTCACCAAACTGGAAAAATGGGCGCCAAACAGTCCAGATCTAAATCCTGTTCCCATGTTGAACTTTGCCTAAAGTAATTCTGTGTGCAAATGATTATTGCTGTTACTTTCACTGTATGTTCAAGTTATGGGTAATATCCATGCTTTTTCGTTAATTCAGCCTAATTTTATGTATAGTAAAGATTTATACATACTAGACAAAGAATACATATAGCATGCAAGTTGTATACTTTACTAGACAAAATTCCAAAACCTTTGACATATCACATGCCTCTCTCCTTAATTGTCCCATAGTTATCAACTCTCCAAAAAGTCTGTTTTTTGGCCAACCATGTACAATCACTACAATGTCTTCTAGGGCACATTTGGCCCTGGCACCTGAAAAGGGGTACACACAGCAAGCAAAACTTGATAAATTAATGTAATGTATCAACATATACACAGTTACCTTTTCTGTCACTCAATAATGTAAGGTGATGCAATTAAGGCAATAAACAAAACAACGTGCCGCAAATTGTAATTAAGCTACACAACAGCAAAATAGCAAAAAAACCTTATCAAGTCATTTTCAAAAAGTGCACTAAAAAGTGTCACAGTTTTGTATTTTTGCCATATTATTTATCAGCAGATCTGACAAAAAACTTATTTGTATAGAGTTCTAATTTACCTTTTTAATTTTGTTTTAACTTTTTCAAAAACAGCATCCTTTAGAACTGCATTATTAGTCACAAAAAATCTCATGGCATAAAATACTAAAAGAATAAAAGTTGTACATCTTAAGGTTTGCAAAGCACCAGCAAATGTTATGGTAATACTATGAAAGCTATACGAAGAAAATCATTAATCTGAAAGTAAAACCCACTCCATGACAATTTCACATGTACATCATTTCCGCCATCGGTGACATGTTTTTCGGTATGTAGCAGAAGTTGTCAAAGTATGCCGCAAGTTCATCTGACGTGCAGTCATCCAGTCGGGAAGCCTGCTGTCCGCATGTGCATGCAGGGATACGTTCGAGAGTAGTGACAGGCCAATGGACTGGGCAGCTGGAATTCGGCGGCAACTCTTCGGTAGTATTTGGAAGCACTGACTGCAGCTCTGACAGATCAATACTTGGCGCTGAATGTCCCAGACCTCTCAGCAACTGGCTACCACGATGACCATGCTGAAATGTCAGCGGTGGACTGGCAGCAGCACTTTCTGCGGTGCTAGATGGGACAGTCGAACTAATCTGTGCAAATGACTGCATTCCATCAGCACTACGACGACAGCTTTCACCACTACTACCGAACACATGATCACAAGCACTTGTTGCCGATGCTATATCAGTGCTGGAATCAGCTATCACAGGAAACCCAGTTATCAGTGGCTGAAAAGCAGGCTGGCCAACTGGCATGCGAGACAGTGAATCGTTTGTATGCTCAGCAGTTGAAACTGAATTTGGGGCAAGTATCAGTGTACCAGAACTTTGAACACCAAAGGCAGTTAGACCTGAACAATTTCTGTTATTCTGCAGATGTTTTCTACTGTGGCACAAGCAATTCCGACTTGGACAATGCTCGTGTTCAAACGATAATGCATCTAAGGATGGTATTTCATCAAAAATACTGTCAGAATCATTATGAGATGGAGACAACTTGGAAGATTCACGCTTACTCACTGTTGAATGACTGTCGGTCATTTTCACCGATGAATAAGTATGCAGCAACTGAATCTGACAACACACGTAATTTCTTTACCATCAACAAATGCAACATGAGTAGACTACACAAGCTATGCATAACAAGTACTAATTTCACATCATTTAAAATCTTTGATGTCAAGAGGGTCATTTATTTATTTAAAAAATAGTAAACCTCCCAATGCATTCCGATAGAGACCCCTGGTCCTCACCCTTAACAGAAAGTCTATAATCCTTCAATAATTACATCGTTTATTTTATATGAATGGTTGGGGGACTTTGTCAAAGAAAAACAGAAAGTACAAATACAGTTGACAAAGCGGTTACAATATTGACCTATTCACGTATTTAAAAGCTGACGAAAACTTATAATATAGAAATATTTTTTATTTAGCAAAATCGATGTATCATTCTCACAAACGTCATTTCCGGTGATGGTAAACAATAACAATGTAGTGAGGGTCAAATTGTGAGAATTACTGATGTTTTAACGTCTTCCATGGTGCGTCTACACGGGGCTGTCGATAACAGACGAATGTGCGTATTAGCTCGTCTTTAAAATCGCGCTATACGTCCAATAAGGCCAGGCATAAGCAAACTTCCAAAAACTTCCAAAAATGCCTGGGCTTTTTCAGTTGGAATTTTGTAACGTTACGTCAGAAAGTCAGCATGTAGCTATTACTTGTTTGTTTACTTACAGTTACTCCAGCTTATCAGGAAATTTTGAACTATTACAGTAGTTTAGTCTTATTTATTTATTTTTATTTATTTATTTATTATTAAAATGGTTCAATAGTACACAATGAAAAAGAAAAAATTCAATGAACAGTAAAAAGTAAAAAACACTAAGCCTGACCAGTACAAACAGAAGCAATAATAAAGTCCAACTCGTTTGAGCTCAAAAGCTGCATAACATAATAGTACGGTCTTAGATGCAAAAGAGATCTGCTTTATAATCATATAACACGTTTATAAAATTATACGACAGGCGCTACCCTACCTGCAAAGCAAATTAGCAAAATTAGATATTCTACGTTTTTTTCTTGTATTTATTCAAGAATATCGTGATATAGTTATTGGTTTTATATTACCAAGTGTACATTCGCCCGTCTAGACGGTTTTCGTTTATCTAACGCTGTTATACCGCCTATACCATAGACGGTGAACGAAAACCGGGTCTCACTAAAAGCCGACTGCGCGACCGCGCAACTAGTATAGACCTGGGAGTCGCCCCTAAAAGTCGACTAGGGTCGACTTGGGGATTTCAAGTCAAGTGGGGTATCTTTGTCTCACGTCAACTGGCCCCATGTCGATTTTAGACAGCACAAGTGATTTTTGGAGTTGATTTGTTCCAGTTGACTTTAACTGACTTTATTCTCAATCTGATAAATCAAAGTTTAACACTTTGGCAGCTTGGCAAGTCACATGAATTGTACCGACACAAGTCTCTGGAGCAGTCAAAGTGCTGGAGCAGTGGCCACAGCAACTGTGACCTGTGCGTCCAGCTAAGTGCATGATGGCATTTCACGGTCCAAACACACATACACACTGACGCAACTGATCTTTCTACACACATATCGGTTGGTGTTTGGTAACAAGCTTGAGTGCCAGACGAGTATTCAGTGACATCCGGTGTTAATAGCTGTTTATTATGTTTATAGGTTTTTGTGTTGAGTAACAATCGGCAATCAAGTAGCCACTTTATTGGTAATTTTCAGTCACTTGACACGGACAGTGTGGACATCTTTGAGTTTGTCTTGAAACAACAGTAAATGATGGAACCTGGAAGGTATATACGATATTATTACACTGTTATCTATAATTTTGAAGTCGAATACCATTTATTATGTATTATGTACTCAACTTAGAAGAGTGAGCGATAATGTTATTTTATTTTCCTAAAAGATATTATTAACATTGTGTTCAAAACTAGATGGAAAAATTGTATATTTAACACAACTGTTGATTTAGGTTAATTATATTCAGTTTGGAAAGCTGTATATGGATACAGTTTAAGGGATTTGTTGTAAGATATGGCATAAAACCATATTCAGAGTGCACCAAAAATCCCAATCTACTTTAAAGTGCTATAACTATTATAATTTTTGCAGTAAGAAGGAAATATAGCATACATTTGTATGACAGTCGAGTTGTGTTAAACTTCTCCATAGTTACATGTGAAAATGAAAAAGTCCATGATGCAAATCATGCAATAACTTGGTTACTTCTAAGCAACCTTGGTGATTTTGACAACAGAAATTACGTATTCAATAAAAGTTTTACACTGAAAAGGGTTAGAATGTCTGGCAAATGATGCATAAATTTTCATCAAGAAAAATCAGAAGCATGTTGAATGATCTTATAAATTTTAAGAAAACTGGCTCAACAGACAAAGATTTAGGTAGCTAACTAGCGGTTGTGATCTTGCAAAAATATTTAGGTTGTTTAACAAGGCCATTGACCAGTGATTGGACAGTTATTTCACTCATCATTTTGCTGTAAAGAATATATACTGAACATCATTTACACTAAGAAAATGTTCTCTTATCAATATTTGTGTACCGGTACCTTTTGAAATCCACATCAGATGTCATTTTTTTTAAATTTAGTAAACTGTTGCTGAAATAGATTTGAGTACTGTAGGTGTACAATAGTTGCTGCTAGTGATTTCATGTTTTTTGATGTGTTGTGTTCAGAACACAGGATCTATATCAGCTGCTTGGTTTACAGAAAAACTGCACATCTGAAGATATTAAGAAGGCTTATCGAAAGGTTACTACTGGGCACTTTTTACGACAGCGAATTTTCTAGAAATTTTGAATGGATCCTGTTTTATCAGTAATAACTAAAAATGAGAATACAGAGTAGGCTACTGTTGGTGGACTATTAATATTGTTCCCACACGACATTTAGAGAGGAAAGTAAGGCAAGAAACATCTCTTTTATGAGTCATCTGGTTCTCATACAGCTGAAATTTGAAGACCAGTTACCAAGCTCGTGTCACTCATGTGTCTTATGGATGTTCAAAAATGCTGAAAGTTTAGTAACAGTCAAAAGAAAAAGATTTGCCATTTTAAGGCAGAATATTTGCAGTATTTTTGCGTTTCAGTTTTTACATTTGTGTGGCTCTAAATTTACACCCCGGCACTGCAGTGAAAAATTGCACACAGAGTAAAGACACTGACTGGCTCTCCTGCTGCTAAGTACTAAAATTTTACATATACGATGAAGATATTGGTATCAGAGGGAGCAGTGTCCCTTGCATCAGGATCTGGTGGTGAATGAAGGATGAGGCGAGGCTGCTGGTTGGCATTCGTGCTTTATGTTTTGCTTACAAGTTCAGTTTATTAACACTCACTGATGACAGAAGGGACAATCTAACCGATAAGAAGAATCCGAAAACTGGACCGGACTGATTCAGTAAGAACCCATTCCACTGATCACGAGAGCTTCTGTTCTGGAACAGGTGGAGGAGGAAAATTCAGGGGAGAACTTGCTGATCGAATTAAACAGAATTTGTAATGGTAGAATATGTGGTGCATTGTGACAGCGGATGTTTTGTGATGTATGGTACAGTTAGCTTTGCGATATCATCCAGACAAGAATCCTGATAATCCAGAATCCACAGAGAAGGTACAAGTCCTTGCTTATGTAAATTCTGTGTTTTTACATCATATTTACCATATTCATGTTTCTCTTTGTGAATGTTTTGCTAATGTTGTGGTGGAGTATATTGTTGTTTTCGCAAACAGTTAAGTAATTTTCGTAGTATTTATTCCTATCATGCAGCTCAGTGCGGTGTAAAGTGTAATAATGTCTGGCCGTCCATTTTGCACATTTTTTCAGCTTTTTCTTCCGTGTCAGGAAGGATATTTGGCCTGTAAAATAAACCTGTGCATCTGCAGTCGTCTTCACTTTTTATCGAGGAGAAGTAAAGAAAAAGACGACAGTGAACTGGCTAACTCTAGTTGAGCTGGAAAACACTACAATTGACAGAGCATTTACTGCATATTTTATGTGCTAAGATTTTGTTCAAAAATCACAAATTATTATTTAATTTAGCCAACTGGGCAAACTTGCCGGAAGGGCTATATATTTTAATATTCAACACTTTTTTGTTTCGTTGAGCATATTTAGTGGAATATTGCCGAGATGCTTGATGAGAAAAATCCAGTGTGGTGGGACAAAAACTCTGCTTAACCCGAAAGTGTTTTTTTTTACTTTTGGGGACTCATCGTCACCTGGAATACTCAGTAAAAGATGGCCAGTGAAATAAAACTGAGCATGTTAGTGATGTTGCGATAATTTGTCTTGTGTTTAGTTTCAAGAGATCAGCCACGCGTATGCCGTTCTCAGTGACACAACAAAACGCAGCATCTACGACCGTTATGGTTCGCTCGGCCTTTACATCGCGGAACAGTTCGGAGAAGAGAACGTAAACACATATTTCCTCCTCACCAGCGGCTGGTGCAAGGTCACACTAGTGTTTAATTTCTTGTATGTTGCATAGTAGTCGGATTCTAGCCAATTCTGTCAGTCTCCAAAGGTTGGAGACTTGGGGGGACGTGGCCTAACCTAATTGGTAGCGGTTTTGTTTAGGTCATATTTTATATTTTTCAGTTGTCGAATATTACTCACTTTGCAAACAGCTGGGGTCAATGTCATATATGCTGTGTATTCAAACCTGTGTAGTGTTACTAACTGTTATGTGTGAACAGAGTGTCTAACAATTAATAGCTTGATGAACTAATGCCCCGTCTGTCCTAGCCGAGACTATAAATTCACCGCCAGACCATGCATGAACATAGAGCTGTTTCGTACTGATGTTTAGACTAATATTGGTACTTGGTAGCAGTTCTTCCATATGATAACTAACTGTTGTTAACTTAGGACTAACTAATAGGCCTGATTTCTATCCGCCTGTCAGCATTCAAAGCATAGGAAATCAGTTACTTCCTTAACATTTGACATCATTTGCTGTATGTTTAATTATGGCTGTGAACAGTGTAGTTTCTTTGCAGACAGAGTGGTAAATTAGGTTAGGATTAGTAGGGTTAGAGTTTTGGTTAGGGTTCGTTGTTGCCGTTGTCGCATAGTATGGATAGTGTGGGGCCAGTAGCATCAGTTGTGTCGTTTAGTAACACCCATTGACTTAGGTGCACTCGGGGAAGTATGTTGTAGCGATGTGTCTGATTATGGACTGTGTAGGCATTGATGTGTTTTGGATGTCTCATCACTGGCTGCTGCTGCTGCTGTTGCTGCTGCTTCTGTTGCAACTGCTGCTGCGGCAAATGTCGACCGCGAGCACCCGACTATGGAAACTTAGCCGACTTGCAGGTACTTTACAGCATCTGGCATTTCTTAAAACTAAATTTATCTGTAGCTGTGAAGCTTGACTGTGACGTTAATGCCTGGTGCATTGTTGTTATTGGTAAGGGACACATTGTCAGTTGTTGGCTTTCTGAAGCCCGGTAGTGGAAGAGAGGATGAAATTAGAAGTGAATTTAATGTGGAATTAGGCCGTGAGCCTTAATTTGTATGCAGTAACTTACTTTAACATATGTGGGCTAAAATCATTAGCTCGTATGCTGGTTATCAGCAGCTACTTGGCATTTAGAGTCAAGTTAGAATATTGTGTATTTGTTGTTTTAAATTTTTAGCATAGCGCTGAGGTCGTTGTGTTCATGAAGTTCTTTTGGATATTTCACTTTTACATTGTGAAAGTCGGCTTCATATCGGCTTGTTGTTTACGTGTGCACACGCCTCCCTGCCAAGTGGTATAGTTCGGTACAGCCGATGATTTGATGCTCTGCAGGTGGGAAGGTAACCGTGGGTCTGGCATCACACTAGCCGTGAATCACAGCCACGGAGCCAGTTTGGCATGGTGCTAACGGCATTGGGTCATGTTGACGAATACAGTTAGAACGATCCACAGAAAACTGGACCGGACTAATTCAGTAATTTTATGTTGCCTGGACCGGCCGAGTCACTACCTGGTTTATGAATGGCAATAAAATGTCCTTAATTTTCTGCAGCTGACGGTGGTAATTAGTTGGTAATCCTATCCCACAGTAGTGTCACTAATGGCAACAGAAATCTGCACGTACAGCAACCATCCATGTTGATAACGATGGACCAGCATCAAAGTAGACATGTTGCCAATAATAATTACGGGTACTGGTGAACTGGTACCCATCTACAAAAATAGACTGGCACCGATTTGATCTACCGTGGACTAGATATGGTCCAGATTCCAGAATCACTACCAAGATCTGTTCTAACTCAATTGACAAAATTATTATGCACCCAGCCTGGCTAGTACTGGGGTGTGTGGTTGTGGGTTTGTAGGCGATTTAGTATTTGTGTTAGCCTAGGTTTATTGTGTGTTTCTTGCTGTTGTTTCTGCTGTTTTTCGGTTCAGTTTTCTCACTACAAGCCAAGAGATTGGCTGCGACGAGCATCTACCAAATAATCTATTTTGAGTTGATTGAGACATTAAACCATAATTCAGTCAATCAGTCAACTAATTGGTCACATGATTCAAGTCAGCCTTATAACTTCAGTGGGATAGGGAATGCCAGTGAGCAGTGGCACTGCAGCTGGGAAGGTAGCCGTAGGTCCGATGTCACACTAGTCATGTTGTATATCTACCTATGGGCTTATTGGCCTTATGAAGGGAGATGAACATCCTGTCTTTACTCTTGTGGATAGTAGAGTACCGTTTACCTTTGTTTTTATCAACCACGTAGCAGGGGCGATAATGCGTTTGGTAGCGTCCGTGTGCGTGTGTGTCCGTTTGCCTCTGGCACTCTCCTGTTTGAACCGTTTGACCTTTGACCTTGATTTTTGGCATGAGGGTCGACCTTGACCTTGGCTAGCCTGGGATTGTAGGTCAAGATCAAACAGTGAAAATTGTTTATGCTCTCCCGTTTGAACTAGTGGTGTGGAGCAGGTCGATATTAAGACTCGGCTTGCCGAGTTCAGCCAGTGGTAATTGTGAATGACCATTACCAGTCCATTGGAATTGTCTGTTTGTCAGTAATCAGGGGGCATTCAACGTGTCGCGCGTAAGCAGTTGATCAGCTTTAATTATAAAAAATTGCATTTTTTGGCAGGGTGAATTTGAAATGGAAGACTTACAGGCTGGCAACAATGGTGAATCTGCGCCGATGATGAGCGAACCAATCACAGTCCAGCCAGGCCGAGAGTCCGATGGCAGCGAGCCGGTTGTGTTACAGCCGAGATCTAGCAATGACAGTCCGACTAAGCAGACGGGCGGCGCCGAAGGCGCAGTGTGATCACACACCTGTAGGGTTTTGTAATTGCACAGTGAATGGTAGCTTTGCATTCGGAATTACTTTGTGATAGTTTCGCTTTTTTAGACAGACAGTCATTTTGTGAAATGGAGGAAGTTTGCTTACGTATAAGCGCCTTGCATTGACCAACGAACGACGCTGGCATTTATCTGACGTTGCCGATAAGGAGTTTGTGAATGCGTTTTCTTCAGACCGTGACGCGGATCCTTCGTCACATGGCTGTGTTAAAGTTTGCTCATTTGTTGCATGTTGATGTTTGAGTAGTTTGGATCAGGATTTAATAATGATGGTATCTGTGGGTATTTGTCGGCTGAAATTCATGTGGAACTACAAGTCTGATGTTACATTTTACTTTATGGCAAGCAATAGTCACTCGGTACGCCGACCCCCAACAGGTGCTCCACAGAATCTCAAAACTGGCTCAAGAGCGACCTGTGTATTTTATACGATAAACTAGGTCCATCATCCCTCGTGTGAAAGTTTTTTTTCAAGTTTTCGTATGTTGAGCCATTAAGGTCAGTTTTTCCACAGCAAATTAATCTCCCGTTAATTTAATCCGGCATTAAATCCGGCAGATAATGATCAATTTACTCAGTAAATTTAAGTTTAGTAAATTCATCGTCCTAAATGGACGATTCAATTGACGAACTGCTGGTGGAAAAACGACATCTGAGTAAATTGATCATTATCTGCCGGATTTAATGCCAGATTAAATTAACGGGAGATTAATTTAATGTGGAAAAAACCGGACCTTAATCATGACGGCTCGCCAAATGAGGGCATCCTAACATTCTTGTGGTATTTTCCCATCTCCCTCGAGATAGGGGAGCACGGTGAAGAATCCAGTGACCTGACATCACACTTGCACCATACCCCCAACAGTTTGTAACATACCCTGATCCGTCCATTTATGGGTTCTCGGAACTAACGTTGACTAAATAAATAACGCGTTTAGTCAAAAGTAAACTTACATTAGATGCTACCTAGTACCTTCCGGACGCCAGATTAATTACGTGTTTTTTTAAGAAAGTATTCTCTGATAATGTGATACATGCATTCAGAAAGGTTTTCCTTATTGCAGTTTAGCTGTACTTGCAATGCATCATGTTGTTTGTTGTATTTAGGATGCACGTTTTAGCAGTTAATTAATTGCGAGTGATTAGCTAAAAATTGATCAGTCTAAGTTTCAGTTGCAGTGCTGTGCTGTTAAAAATTTGCTTTGTATGCTTTGGATTTGCTTACGGCTAAATGACAGCTATTTGATACTATTTTTTTGTTTTGATTTTGGCTTTATAATGCCATGCAAATGCTGTTTACAGTGGGACAAACAATGCCGTTAAGCAGTATGTTGTTACACTTGTTTAAAAATTTGAAAATTAGGCCGAATTGGCATTATGTTTGTATTTTGTGTTTGTGTTGAAATTATCGTAGTTCCTGTTTTTTTGCCATAATAAAGATGTATTAACTGACACTTAAAGGTGTGCTAGTGGTTAGATAATTTTGTAATAAAATCAGTATCAGCACTGTTTGTATTAGTTTTACTGTACATGTTAAAAATTACGAAAGTAGTTATTGTAGCAACTGTTAGTTGTTCTAGCACAGTTAGTTAGACTCCCTGTTGTACTGCTTGTTTACATATGTGTGTGTTTGTTTGCACATGTTATACATAATATTTGTTGCAAAATGTGCCAAAATTGTACTGACTGAGCAGACACAGTGACATGTACTTCCTGTTTCTCTTTGATATTTTGCTATGACTGTTTTAACAATGTTAGTTGGGTCTGTTGAGTTACCTAAAAGATGACAGAAGACGGGCCTAGATGGCCAAACTTTTTTCTGGATAACAAAAATACAGTGTACACACCCCCCTATGTCGAAATGGAATCATATCAGTGTTTCAACAATGCTGGAATGTAAAACTCAGAAATGTGCAAATGAAAAAGCAATGTCTAATCAGATGCAGAAGTTTTACATCTGCTGTGGCCTAAGCCTAGAAGTATTTTTAATCACGTCCAAAGAAATGCTCTCGTTCCTGCCAAAGCCCAAAATGTGTAGACTAGGCTATATACTGTTATTCTTCTGATCGCTAATGCTTTTCTTGTTCACAACAATACAGATTCGGCGTATTTTATAGTTTCAGTTTCAAAGAATTCTTTCAGTTAACATCATGGTGTCTTATAAAAATTACGTACAGTATTTCCATTAGACTACTTCAGCGTCTTCAGTCTGTGCAGAATGCCGCTGCCCGCTTGGTCACAGGCGCCCGTCATCGTGACCACATCACACCGGTGCTACGGCAGCTGCACTGGCTGCCAGTTCGTCAGCGAGTCGTCTTCAAGGTCGTGGGGCTCGTGCACCAGTCGCTCGTTGGAACAGCCCCTGCGTACCTAGCTGATGACTGTCAACTCCTTTCTGATGCTGGTCGCCGCCCACTGC
>Ga0209782_1000908_pt1 | contig 14315 bp, 11 predicted proteins | sample WorMetmaBAHAMAS1_FD_187390 | JGI IMG/M metagenome (GOLD analysis project Ga0209782, IMG submission 187390) | Marine gutless worms symbiont microbial communities from Max Planck institute for Marine Microbiology, Germany - Inanidrilus... | ecosystem: Host-associated > Annelida > Digestive system...
CTCTAGCACTATCGCTAACCGTAACTAACCCTAAAAGATACTTACCCTAAACCTAACCATATTGATCCTACCCTATTTGAATGTTTGGCCCAAAAATTCCTCCCTGGATGCCGCCGAAGTGCAAAATGCACATTTTCCGTACCCCGGGTCACAGAATATTGCGACCGAGGTCGGCTTCGGCATGCAGGCATAGCATGAATTGTGTAATGTGCCGATGTCCGGTATTTTCACTTTTTGTTGCAGCATGAGATCGCATCCAATCCACCAACGTTGCAGATAGACGGACAGACGGACGCGTGTCGCCCGTAAAACGTGAAAAATGCGGTTTTCCTCAAAGATAATAAACGTTTTCGAACGTGCCGGTAGCTAAGCTAACAGCTATTCATAGGCTACAAGTACGACGTACGACACAAGATGGTATATAAGGGGCTGTTCACACCACGCGCGTATTGTCGTCAATGGCTTGAGCGTCCGTCCGACTGGCGGTCACCTGTTCGTTATGAGACGTTTCGATCATCTTCTTCCAGAAAAGGTGCCAACTCAATACTGAGCAATATCGCACCGCCTATACCGGATGAGGGAGGATGGCGTCGTAGGGCGGGACTTAGCGCCTGATATATCTTGAACTCGTACTACCTACTAAACGTGCATTAAGTAAGTAAGTAAGTAAGAAGATTTATACACGGTACACGGCTCTCCTAACTAACAGAAATGTCAGAGCGCCGCGGTCTCAAGAACCAAACAGATGAGTCATCAACTCATCATGTAGGTGTGAACAACTCGCTCTTAGTCGCATTGTATGCATTACGCTGTTGCTGTCTAATTTTTCAAGTTTATCGACAACGTAAAACATAGATTAGCTCCACCCGGCGGCCTGCACCCCTCCGCACGAGGTATACGAATCGTCTCAACCCAGGGAACAATAGACGTGCATGAAACGTCCTACTACTAATTCCGCCTTAATTCACGTCGCTACGACTGTGAGCGAGTTGTTCACACCTACATGTACGTGCCTGCGTTGTGTGTTTAGCTGATTGAGTTAGAAATGTTGAAGTTCTCATTCGACACAATCAGCTTGTTTTGCAGACGTTGGTTATGTTCAAACTCCGCTGATTCGATTTGTTGTTGGCAGTACAACTTGTCGTGGATTTGTCGAAATGTTGTGGATTTGATTCGTTGTGGACATGTTGCGCAACAAGTTGTAGAACAAATCAAACCAGTTGAGTTTGAACATTATCAAGCAGTAAGCGACATGTAAGTAAACGCACCATAACTTATCGTGCATCCGCTTTTACATTACACTGTTAAAATTTTCCGTATATCCATGGGAATTTTGTGGCGAGTTTTCCACATCTTAACGCCACCGGTTGCATATACATTTGTATCCGTAAATCGACGGAATAATGAAGCTCGGGCCCACATTGCAATGTGTGTAGTGTACTCGGCTCTGCTACTCTTATAGAGTCTCGGACGGTAACGGCTGCTGGCCGCGTCGGTGCTGCCCCCTAGTGAGTCAGTTTGATAAATAGGATCTTGACTGACTTTTCACGTGTGTGGCAGACAGACACATACATCATACCAGACTGATGGCATGTACACTCTCCGCTGGACGTGACCAGTCTAGTTATTTTTCAAGCATAATCTGAATGGATACTGCAGTCTTTTGCACTGCAGTAACATGAATTGTGTGTTTGTGTGTTCTGATGATTTTTAGTACTTTTTATTGTGTACACTTTTATTTATTTTTTTGCAAATATTTTTGATAATATTAATGTATGTTAAAGGCGGCATAAGATACTTGTCTGGCAACCTTCCGCTGTACCCTGTACTTGACAATTAACTTTCCACTCTCTTTGCTGAGCTTTTGGTAACTTCTGGTGACTTTGATATGTACAGATGTGTGGATGAAATGAGCATAAAGATGATAATCATGATTTCAGATGTAATTTAGTACATAATTTCATGCTAAACATGCAAAGTTTTTCAGCTGTCTACAAATTAAAGTGCAAATTATATTCGAGAACAGAATAAATCATGCAATTACATTAACTGGATCCTGAAATAATAAAATAAAATACTGAACAATTATTGTTGAGTAAGTACACGTCATTAATCATTATCATTTCTTTTTCCTTCCTACTCCAAAAGTTTCGTAAGATACAGCACTTAAGAGTATACCCGGATTTTTTTAGCACATCCTGTACATTATGGAGTCTTGCTGTTAATGCATAATAGAGAATACAGTTAACATAATCTGAAATGCATGAATGATTGGGCCCATTCCATGGGGCCATAGCGGTCCCCTCTGTCACGCGTTGTCGTTGTTGTCGTCGGCGTTGTCGTGGACATCGATGCGCTGGCGGCGCGCGACAGTACCGCTAGCGACATCTGGTGAATGGGCGTGAGGCGGCTCGCAGTGGTGAATGGGCCCAACATTTTTCAAACGCTTCTTGTTACAGTAATTAATACTACATAATATTTTAATTTTTAGTAGGTTATTTGTACTTGCTTGCCCAATAGCTTTAAGAACAGTATGAAACAACGTGCCTGGCTGTTGACAATGATGAATACTAATTGAAATATTCCGTATTTTTGTTACATGCACACAGCAGCTACTATGCATTTGGTCGTGCTTTCTCAATAAAACACAAAAAGCGAGCTGTATGTACGGTATATTGTTGTCGTTCAAGCACTTCAACAACTGCAACAGAATTGTCCTCAGGTCGGTTGGTTAGCATTTAATGGCACTTTTAATACCAATCAGGCTATTTCGCACCTTTATGGTCCTTTAGTATTTATAATTTATCACAAAATCTGTAATGTTTTAGCAAGTCGAGTGCTTATGTCAAGAATATTTGTCTGAGTTACATTGTAAGAATCAATCATACAACTGTGTTCAGTCTGTAATCTGTTACATATGATTTGGTCTTTATTTTGAGGTCTTTATTATATGAGGTGGACAATGCAGAAGTTCATGGACTTATATAGCAGTTTGATGATTTTTAGGTCTGCAAACTTGATCTGTCATATTTATGGATATATTAGTCAATCAACAGATAAAAGAATAATGAAGAACTGGTTCGGTGATGTGGACGGGATAACCAACGAAATATAATGTCAAAAGACTGTGTAGTAAGTCTGAATATGATGAGGACTGGGATGTGCTTGCAGAAATACCTACAGGATATTGGGCATACAAAAGGACAGCAGAAAACTGCAAGTATTACGGTCTGGTCTGATGGTGAAATAAGTAATCAGTGTAGTGCAATTGAGTTTTAGTACTAATCTTATATCTAACAATCAAAATAACACTAACAAAAACCATTAATTCATGATGTTAATAAAACTTTATTTCAATGAGCTAAAAACAACACACACAAAGCACACGCACACACAAAGGCACGCACGGCAAATATTCCGACAATCATTGTAAAACCTGTCCACATTAAAGCAACTTTGCCAGCAAACACAATGGTTGTGACTACAAATGCAAACCAAACACGTCAACTAAAATTCCACAAAACAGCACATTAATTCTAACACAATTCTGCCCACCCACTAAATTAGCCAGGTAAAAACAATTTTTACAGATCAAGTAAACTCATGATACACATGTAAAATATATTATTAAAAATCATGCACTTGGCTATCATAAACCAAAAGAATTCAGACTGTACACTTTTAAAACTAAGAAACTGCTGCACTTACAGCTAAGTGCTGATTACAACATGTACAATTATTAAGATCAGAATATGAACAAATGAATCTAGAAAACAACATTATTTTCATTACAATATTTTAGAAAAATATTTATTGTTGAGACATAGTAGACATTAAAGCTATGCCTTTCACCTGTAAACAAACACACACACACATTTACAATTAATAAGTAAATACAAAAAATTTCTTTCTGACAGCCACTAAAGTTTCCTAGTCTCACATCCACACAATAAATACAACTAATAGCAATGATCCACTGATATTTCTATTATAAATATACTCAACACATGTGCAAACACAAACATGAAACAAAACACTAGGAGCAACAAAATGCAAAATGAACACATTAGTGCCTCAACACTTTTTTTCCAACAATGCCCAGACTTGGAAGGACCCCAATGTTACATAAAAGCAACGACTGTCAATGTTCGACACTACTGAAAAATACCTAAAGGCATAATCAACCAATTACAAGTAAAACTGGAGCCAACCAGTCACAGCTTGATAACAAACATCTCCTAAGAACAGAATGTATGCATGGAGTACATTAGCAACAAATACATCGAGTATTTTTGTATCATAGTCCACATTTCATAGGCAAACTATATTTTCGGTTCCGTTCTAGTATTTTAGTGACCTGTATTACTGACGACAGTATGATTCGAATTAGATTATAACAAAATAACACAGGCTTGTTAAGTGTGACATTTTCACTGAAAATAAAGTTACACTTATATACACAACTGCGTATAAATCAATATCACTGGGCCAACTACCATATCTAATCAGCTGAAAAGTAGTTTGTAATCGTCCTAACCAGGAGACAGCAATGAGCCTATTACCGGTAACGAATGAACAGCACTGGCACTGCAGTTTCTTTCACAGAACACCGTCACCACAACAAAATTTAATGCCTTTGTGGAAAATGACAATAAAAGTCTGACACGGTAATGGAAGTTACAGAATTATTACTCCATCCTACCAGGTTTGTGATAAATGCATTGCACTCACCCATTCATTAGAATGTTCCAGTTAGGTTTCACTAGTAAATTTGTCAATCTGTGAGATGTGCAAACACATATAGCAAACTGTTATAGATATATATAGCATACGTGAAAGTTTTAAAGGTAGGTCTTAGTTTTTGGGGAACCCTCCCTTGTTTTTTTTCAGACACTGGAATGAAGACTTTCAGCTTTTGACACAAATTCTCAGAGACCTGCTTATGGAGATTGAAGAAACTGTTGGGGGATATGTCTCACAAATACTTCTCACTAATGCATATTTTGGTTATGGGGGATACTCTCTGATTTTTTATGGGGGCAAAAAATGTCAATTTTGGGCAAAAATTTTGACAAGATTCTAAATGGGTGACCTACTGTTTCACAACAGAAAGGAGTAATTATGGGAAATCAAAAACACAGGTGTTAATCACTGACTACATGTACTGCACTATATCCATACCAAATTTGGTGGGGTCGGTTGTAAAATAATGCAGAATGGTTTGGGATAGGTCATTTTTTTGGTAGACCAATGATGCAATCCACATTCGGTGGCTTAAACATCCCGCAGTGGGAAGGAAAATAAGTAATTCTAATACAGATGTCATATTTCGGGCTGGAAGTTGATAATTCAATCATATTCGCCAGGTGGCACCAGCAGCAAAAGCATTATACACGATGTATGTAAATGCAAGTCTTTGCTACGACACCATCAATGAAATACAGGCTAGTAACACTCAGATGTATGCTGACATTTCTAGTTTGTTATTGAGCCCATTCCATGGGGCCATAGCGGTCCCCTCTGTCACGCGTTGTCGATGTCGTCGTTGTCGATGTCGTGGACATCGATGCGCAGGCGGCACGCGACAGTACCGCTAGCGACATCTGCTGAATGGGCGTGAGGCGGCTCGTTGTGGCGAATGGGTCCAACATTTTTCAAATGCTTCTTGTATTACTTAAGCATTTTTCAGTATAATGCAAAATATTTCAAATCTTGATAATAAGAAATGTAAAGTCTGCAACTGAAACAACTTGCCATGTTACAATTTGTGTACAAATAGCAAGCCGACTACATTATGTTTATTGCACCAGAAGACGGCTTATGTTTAGCTACCGGTACATATCTTATCAGCTAATAATTCTCACCCCCACGTTAATTCCATCCACACAAAAACAACAAATTTATAACATGCCAGTATCAGAAATAAATCCATGGTGCTAACAGCGAGTACACACAATGCAAAGCTGGCAAATGGGAGCAATGACCCTTCTGTTAACAGTCTGGTGGTATATAAAAGAGACAGTGGGTGACTTATCTCGCTGGGGTAAAAAAACTTGTCACTTTCAGCACTTTGATGCTGCTACCTGCGTGAAAGTAAGCGCACCTGGCTTGAACGACTGTGCTGCTTTATCAATCCACACGTTCTCCAATGAAGCAAGTTGAGAACGAGGACTGAGGGGCATGGCATTGGCTAATACAGGTTACTTAGAAAAGAGACATTAAAATAGAGGTGGTGGTACCTGTGACAGAACCATTACTATGGCACTGTTTAACGACCACTGGCAATTATCCGTCAAAATATTTTGATAGTAGTGTAGCAGACATAAATTAAAAAGAACAAGATGCTAAAAAGACAAAAAATGAGTCATGTTAAATAAAATGCAGTACACTGGGTGGTGATAAAACACATATACAATACAATTGCCAACACATCGACACAAAACATAATATATACAGATTTAAATATATCAAACAACATCAGGTTAATAGAAAATTAAATTCAACACAACAAGAAAACACACAACACCACATCTGACATGAGATTATGACAGTGACATTTTAATTACTGCAGCATAGAGCTTGCTAAAGATATGGCCAATGATATAAAATACGCTGCAATATTAGTCATTAGGTACTAAAATTCTCAGTTCCATGGATGACTCGAGTGAAAATGGTCTCATGTAACCGTCATTCTTTTTTCAAAAATTTGAAAGTTCTAAAAACAGCTTTCCGTATTTTTTTTTGTTAGGGTTACGAGTAAAAACTGTAGCAAAATGAACAATTCTGTTTTTTTTATAACATACACACAACAAATTTTATGACCAATTTATTAGTAAATCTGCGTCAGATGGAACGTCCATTTAATAACTGGATGATTCAGCTGCTGGCAATGTTACTGCCCAATGCCCGGCTATTGCTAACAGTAACTACTGCATTCGGATTAGAGAGAAAATGATCCTCGTGGTATTACATACACTGTCTCCATATCATTGTAAAAACATAAATAAACTACAGCAAAGATTGAAAAAAGCTGTGACAAATATGACCATTACTGCTTTTATATTTCTACCACCAGCATCTGTGTGCAGCATCCCCTTTGTCTTTCCCAAGTTATGCTATGATTTATCATAAAAATGTCTCAAAGCAATACTTTTTCTTACAAATTCATGTTCTCATTATAAGGTAAACAAAACTATTTGAATTACGTAATGACTTGGAATGAAACATCCAACATGAAACGTCCGGAATTATGCGAAAATAACATTTTTTCACCATATAACATCCTTTAATATGTTACATTAATACTTGATTAGAACAGGAAAATGTCAACTTAAAAACTAAATACAAAATTAAGTTAACACAAAATTATACATCTGCTAAATTCAAGGTAATGTTAGCTGTGTAATGTTAAAATTATTAACATCATAATAACAATAGTATAATATAATAATAATATGACATTGATGATGATGACGATAATCATTTCTATCCTGCCATTAGGATTGAACTTGATAGGTGGTTAAAATTTCGCATCACTTGCTGTGTAAAATGTCAAACATAGCATTAGTGAAATAATGAAAATTCACATATGCACACTCACACACACACATACACACACAGAGAGACACGGAAACAGCAGGCCAATTCACAGATGTTGTCTTATAGCCATATTTTACCTATACGGAGCTGGACGTGTTTTGTTTTTAATGACATTAAAGTTAAAAATACACTACACACATTTCCTGCTACAATTTGTTTACTAACAACAAATGTAGCAATTTTAATTTATTTGATTACAACATGAAAAATGTCTTAAGCTAACTAAAAAGCAATCATACGATTTCGTCTTATGATACGTCTCTTTATGAAATGGTCCTATAACCAGTTTTGTGATCTGGTTATAAGACTGTCATAAAATTTTGTCTTAAGATATGTTGCGGGACTGTAGCAGTAACTTTCAGCGTCGTCAAGTACAAAAGACATGATCAAAACTCACCTGTGGCTTTTAACATGCACACAGCTGAAAACAAACAGTCCTCATATACTTGTGATGTTTATATATCCAGTAACATGCTTCATTAAATAATAGGTCTTCCAGATTGTTTTGATATAAGCAACACATCCTCAACAAACTGCATTACAGGGAATGCTACCAAAGCGATAAAGTTATTCTGTATATCATCTCGCTTTCGTGAACTGACCACAACATACACAAAAGTCTTCACTTTCCCTGGGAATAAATAAAATATCCGGCTAGACTCAACACGTGCTAAAGATAACAAGCAAAAAGGTTAAATGTAGAGCTAGCTCACATAACGGCAATGCCAAAGGACACGAATCAAACATTCCATAAATAAAGTAAATGAAGGACAACGACAATCTGATGGAACTCAGAGGCAGGCATGAACATGGAAACGGCAGATAAAATAAAAGTGTTGACTACTGCACGATGACAGAACTGCAAAACCCATTCAAGGATGCATCGACAGTGTGGCGCAAAGCAAAACACGCGGAATACACACTGGAACACATTGTACAGTGATCAGAAATAGTCACAAGATTCAACAAACGAATACAAATCTATTTGCGTCATAAGTAGCACCAGCAGTTATACAGGGTGCTGCAAAAAACCAAGAAAAAAACCAGCGAGAGTCAAAAAGGTACCATTATTCATGACTATAGTTCACCAAAACCGCTGACCAATATTCATAATTTTTTTCAGCGTCAGCTGGGATGTGACGAGTTCAGATTCGTATTCGACAACATCTGAACATCCTGTTTTCAGAATAATTGAAATTTATCGTATGCATTAATTACCGTTTTGTCAAATGCAAATTTTGTTTCAAAACTGCCATTATTCTACGACTGACTGAATATGTACAAAGTAAACAGCTAATAGTAACCGAGACATACAAGTCATTTTTCGTAAAGAAAGCTTGTTCTTTGTAACTCACTTCAATGCATTGATGTAACTGGTGGTTTTAGGCCATTAAATCTGCATCTAAATGGAATTCGAAGCTGAAATGTGCATGGGAATTTTGACAAACTTTGTCAAGTCACTAACCATCAGATGTAACCATTGTTATCAAAGATACCACCACGTCTTAAACATGTAGCTAACTGCCTTGTGAAACATGGCTACCTTTTTGGCTCACAGTGGTCACAAGCTTGGGTTCTTTGAGTCACCCTGTTCTTGTAAAGGACTAGCAGTATTAGACAAGCTTTAATTAATTAATTAATTAATTGATTGATTGCTCTCCTTAGCAGTTGCGAGACATGACAGTGCACGGGACGCATGGAGCATAACAGCTGGAATTTAACATTATGGTACATTGGTACAGCAATATATCATAATATGTAAATTACCTGCATGTATCATTGCACGCTGTGAACACATGTATAACAGAAAGAGCACCTGCATGCCAGTGCATGCACGGAGACATCAATGAGTGACATCATACGCAATGCAGCAAATTATTATGCCGCCTGATCTGCGTCTAATTTAGAAACCTAGGAAGACAAACATTTAGAAAATTTACAGAAACCGCAAAACTGCCAAGAAGCACAAATGCCGAAAAAAATCCGTGGTTCTACTTGCTGGAAATAATTCACCGAGGAAAGCGGTCGGCGGGGCATCTAGTTAGTTAATGCCGTTGGAAACGATAAGACCGACGTTGTTTTCAATCTGCTGCTGCTGTTGCTGAATCTGGTCGGTGGTCGACTGATGGAAGTTCCACTCCAGCTGCTGGTAGGCGATGTTCTGCTGCTGCAGCTGCTCGATCAGTTTATACGCAAGTTCCAGCTCCCGAGTGAGTCGCGCGGCCTCCTTGCCGCGGGCGACCAGCGCGTTACGCAGCAGCGCTAGTTCGGCCGCGTCGCGACCCGGGCCCGGCCAGGTGCTTGCCGGTCGAGCGTCGGCCACGTTGGACACGGTGACCGTCGGCCGAATCTCGCCCGGTTCCAGCTGATTGTCCATCGTCATGATGAAATCGTTGAGGGAATTGACGGTCGCCAGCGACGCTGTGTCGCCGGTCGTATGGTTGGCGACCACTGACGACTGGTCATCTCCGGTACATTGCTGCCACAGCCACGACGTTGCATCGTCGCCAGTAGCTAGCAACTGGTTCGACATCATGTCTCCGTTAGCGAACAGCTGGCTGCCAGCGGGAAAACTGCAAACATAACATCATTCATCATCGCATACAGTATTACTGTACCATCAAAATGAAGTCTTTGCAGACTACCATCAGAAAGCACAGTCAGTCGGTATTCATTATCGACCACATAGCAGGGGAGATCATACGTTGGTAGCATCCGTGTGTGTGTCCGTTTGTCTGTGGGCGCTCTCCTGTTTGAACCGTTTGACCTTGATTTTTGGCATGAGGGTCGACCTTGACCTTGGCTAGCCTGGGATTGTAGGTCAAGGTCTGTCAAAGGTCAAGGTCAAACAGTGAAAACTGTTTACACACTCCTGTTTGATCAGTGGTGCAGAGCAGGTCGATATTAGGACTCGGTCTGTCGAGTTCAGCCAATTGTAATTGCGAATGACCATTACCAGTCCACTGGAATTGTCTGTTTGTCAGTAATCAGGAGGCGTTTGATGTGTCACGCGTAAGCGGTCGATCAGCTTTAATTTATTATATGTGACTGAATGTGGGGTAATAACTTATCAGAGGAGAACGCCAGGCCCCACCTTAAATAGGTAAGTAAATTAATCGATCTGTTACTTTATAGAGATATGCGGCACAGGCTGGTGCCGTGACGATTCAGTGCACACTACATGCAGTGAGGAAATAGAACTAAGTTGCTGGACTGTATGGTCAGTCACAATCTCCACTGTACTGCCAAGACTTGACGGCGTAGACACAAGATCTACTTCTTGAGTGTAGCTAATTCTGATTGAACACACCACGCCTTTATGAATTATGTATAAACAAGCATTTTACAGCCATGTGTCAATCTGCGTTAGCCAGCCGGCATCCTAAATCAATTAAGAACAAGAGTTGCATTAAAATTTTATTGCCTGCACGCTGTCTGTTCTAGATGGTTAGTACTGTGCATTAAGTTAGGGAGAAGACATACAGTTAACTTATGCTGCATCAGAGTGTTAATAAATTAGCAACATTCTAGCCAAACATTCACGATGCTGGTCATGTTAACAAGAACTTTCACGAATACAGCTCAGTTACTCAGTAATCAGAAAACTGACCTGCACAAGGCCGCCGGTTGAGAAGTGGCCACAGGCACACTGGATGGCGGCACGGCAGTTCCAGTTCCGCAATACGACTGTCCGGCACTGAGGCACAGTTGAGCAGGTGCTATAGTGTCAGCGGCAGACCACACCTGAGAGAACGACGGCAGCTGTTCGTCGCCCAGTGACGTGTCTCCAGCCAGGGTTGAAAGTGTCGCCGGATCTGCACATATTCCAGCCGATTCCAAAATGGTCCGTGCCATCTCTTCCGCCATCTGCTCCGGTGTCAATGTCACGAGCGGCTGTGTGGCGGCAGCAGCAGATGATGTCGTCGATGCAGCTGCCGGTGCTTTTTCTTTACTCTCTTTTTTCCTCTTTGATTTTGACACATCTGATGCCTGAAGGCCGTTGGCAATTAGATAATGCTGCATCTCGTTGTCGTAACGTAACTGCAAAGATTCAATCACAAATTGCCACAGCGTCGCTTTAATTGTAATTTTTAACCATGTCAAAAAGATACAAAAATTTTCTACAGCGAAACAGATTAACACGATCAATGCACAGAAATTAAAAATAAGTGAAAATGATGACAAGATGTATAATATGCATAAACCACTGCCAGAATACACAGGTATACAGACAGTGTAGGTAATGCCAGTAAGAACTCCAGCATCTCCACTCTAATCTGAATGCACCACACAACTGTGGACTTCTCTTTCTAAGACCACATGGAAGCCCTAATTCAAAAATCCTGGATCTAACCTCAACTCCCCTTCCCCAAAGTTGTATATAATCTTCCCAATGCCTAGCTGCTAATTTTCTGCAACTACTACAATGATGAAGGGTTCCCATTGACTAAGCCAACTGCTGTTAACAAAGGGCTGGCGCAACTGCGCCGCCTGTGATGCATGTGTCTATTACCTTGTCAAGTGCAAAGTCATCATTGAAATGCTGTTTGTTGACGTCGCTCATCTCTCGCCACAGACGCCCGATGGTGGCACCGACTTCACAGACAGACATGCTCGGGTTTGCCGCCTTAACTTTCTGCCAAATCTACAGCATGTCAACACCGACATAGCAGTCATCATAACAACTCAATCTCACTCCAGTTGGATGGTGCATTGATGCTCAACAACACTCAGCCAGAACAACAAATTACAAGTATCTCACAACCTCCTGTCAACATAATAACATGTTTTAAATTTTAAAAAGAGTCTCGTCATAACTGCACTAAATGCCCTAATAATAAGATACTAAGCAGTTCTGTAATAATTTTTATATAAAAATACTAAAATGTATGTATATTGTTACTAAATCAATCTTGTGCTTCTCTATTAAAAACGAATCGTTTGTTATAGTCAAATTGGCACAGCATTAATATAAATATAAGAAAATGTCTCACCCCTTTGCTGAATCTCATATATGGCGATAACGGCTTTTTTGGTGGAGTAGATACATCAACAACACCAGCTGGTCGGTAGGTGGCAAAGTTATGGGTTGAAGGCAACACGTAACTAGTTGGCACAGTTAAGAAGTCTGGCTCAGGGTGAGCTGAACTACTTGAAACCTGTGACGACAACGTTGTCGACATACTCAGCTGCCCAAAGTTGGTCCCTGAAACCTGCGATGAGCCAAGGTTCATGCTGTCTTCAGACTTACACTGGGTGTAATATTGAGAACAGTCACTTGACAGATCAACAGACGACACAGAAGACATGTTAATCTCTGCTGCGCTGCCAAGACTCGACTGCATTGACACAAAACACAGTTCTTGACCACTTGACATTGAGTAAGCTTCGGTAACACCAGCAGCATTCAGCAGGTCATATCCACCAGGTTTTGATACCTCGACTGCAGTCATAGCTTCCAAATCATTTGACATAATTCCAAGATCTGCTTCGACAGGAGTACCATTAGGCAACAACGGATGAAGCGTGTGCATGAGAGGCGATGCATTTGTCAGCGACAGAAACTCCGACACATCAACATCGTTACTTGAAGATGACGGTGTTGCCAATCTCACATCCATGTTCCTCAAAGTTTTCTTCTGAAAGAAAACATTTTCAAAAACATACTGTAATTAACAACAAACAGAATTACAACAATGTCAGCATCTTGACTGGTCAAGTCTGAAAACAAAGCAAACTCAACCCAAATTGTTATGCTTCATAAGATCAGCCTGGCTTACATTAATGCCAGTATGTACTCTGTATCTTGAACCAGCTGTTGCTAGAGGCTGTTTAGTGCTCATTTAAGAATGCCTCATGCCAGAACATGGTCTAAAACCAGTTTCTTTCTGCCAGCTGTTACACTGCTGTACTTCATGTCAACTTCCATGATGTTCACCCTGCTGATAAAATTCAACTTGTTAAGTCATGGGATAATACAACTTTTACATGGCACAACTACCTTCATCCAATTTAAACACGTCAGTACTGGCCTTGCCTTGGATCAACTGGCAGGCAGGCACCTCATGGGTCAGCATCTCAGTCTTGGCTTGGAAAGCCTTGTGCATGTTAAAGGGAAATGGCTTCGATCTCAGTGCCTCAGTCTTGAGCCTCAGCCTTGTAGCCGCATTGAGGAATCCAGACACCTCGTCTCGGTCGACATTTGCAATTACCTAGATATCGTGGGCCAATGCCTCGGTTTTATGTGTTCAAACACAGACCAGCTTCTTAGTACTAGAAAATGTTCAGAATGTAATCAGCGGACTTCTACTTGCTGTTTTCAAATTATATTGCTATTGGTAAGTTGCAACCATGATATAAGCTCAGATTTCATTCAAGTCATGGTACAGTACAACTTATGTGAGGCACATCTACCTTCAGCCAATGGCTGATACCGTGATATGCTTCAAACTCGCCTAAGATGGCAGACGCCTGTCATGTAGATCGTCGCCTTGGTCTAAGCTTGGAAGGCCTCTCAACTGAACTCAACTCAACAGGAAGCTACGGAACCAGGAATATACAGTACACCTCTAAGTCCGCATCTATGTTCTAATGTGCTCTGTTGACTCTGATCCAGGCGCTGGTGGTCAGTAAGCTGGACTATTGCAACTCAGTGCTTGCCGGACTGCCTGACACACTGTTGCAACGGTTGCAATCTGTGCTGAACGCCGCCGCCC
>Ga0209782_1000909_pt1 | contig 14315 bp, 12 predicted proteins | sample WorMetmaBAHAMAS1_FD_187390 | JGI IMG/M metagenome (GOLD analysis project Ga0209782, IMG submission 187390) | Marine gutless worms symbiont microbial communities from Max Planck institute for Marine Microbiology, Germany - Inanidrilus... | ecosystem: Host-associated > Annelida > Digestive system...
CTATGGGGCGGTGCGCTCTGGTCGCCATCCTACTTCGCTGGAAGCTGCGGGGGCGCATCCCTCGAAGTTATCCGGCAATATATCGAGCAGCAACAGACGTAGCGTTCATCCCCGCGCTATCCTTCCCCGGCCTGAAGGCCGGGGCCTGCCGCGCACCGAGCTATCCTTCCCCGGCCTGAAGGCCGGGGCCTGCCGCGCACCGAGTCAATACCGCGCTACGTCAGCATTTACGTGAAAAGAAGGTCGAAACCCAGACCCGACGGCAGCCATCATTGACAGTCAAAGCATCAGGGGAACCCCAGAATCCTATCTGGAATCAGGGTTCGATGGAGGCAAGCTCGTTAAAGGAAGAAAAAGCAATATCCTTGTCGATACATGGGTTGTCTGATTATTGTTCGGGTGTTCGCAGCCAACGTATTTGATGGGAAAGCGGCTCGTCAGCTCATAACGGATCTGTTCTCATTCCCTCATACCATCACAGAAATCTGGACCGACAGTGGTTATTCCGGCCCGGAGCTTTCCGATTGGCTCTGGCATCCAATTCGGATGCCTGATCGAGGTCGTTACAAACAGGGTTCCCCGGCTTCCACGTGTTACCCCGTCGATGGGTGATTGAAAGAACCTTTGCTTGGCTAGTTCGAGCACATCGATTAAGTGAAGATTACGAACGCAAGCTAACTTCGAGTGAAGCTCAGGTTTATTTCGCATCAAGTCGCTTGCTTCTCCGGCAGATCTGTAATAACCAGAACCCTATAAAATGACCGTGGGGTGATTTTCTAGTAACTTATGTCTTTTTAGACAGCCTCTAAGCGTTCAAACTCCCAATGTTTTCGCCACCTCCATGGCATCGGTAGATGCCGGCAATCCCTAACAGAACGACGAGGCGGGGGCTTAAAAATTACAAGTAATCTTAGAAAATACGTGTAATATACATGATATATAAATAAAAAATGAAATCATGCCTGTGGGGTCACAGCGCGCGCAGATTCATTTGTTTTATTTTCTTTCATTTGCAGAAAAAATATGGAAACCACGAATCAATTTTATTGTAATTTATCATGATTATTAGTTTTTTATGCCAGATACCCTCTTCATCTCCGATCTCCACCTGGCCCCCAGCCGGCCGGCCACGGTCGAGTGCTTTCTCGGGTTTCTCGGCCAGCGTGCGCAGCAGGGCCGGGCTCTCTATATCCTCGGTGATCTGTTCGATGTCTGGGTCGGGGATGACGACGACCACCCCCCCTACCCCGAGATCCGCGCCGCACTGCGCCGGCTGACGGAGTCGGGCACCGACTGTTATCTGATGCACGGCAACCGGGATTTCCTGATCGGGCGTTCCTTCGCCCGCGACACCGGCTGTAGGCTGCTCCCGGATCCCACGGCGGTGGAGCTGGCGGGAGTGCCCACGCTGCTCATGCACGGGGATCTGTTGTGCACGGACGACGTGCCTTATCAGAAGTTTCGCCGGTGCGTTCGCAATCCCATCGTGAAGCATCTTTTTCTCTGGATGCCCCTAACGAAACGGCGCGCTATCGCTGCCGACTACCGTCGGAAGAGCAGTATGGCCATGGCGGAGAAAACGCCGGCGATCATGGATGTGAACCAGCGGACGGTCGAGGAATACATGCGGCGTTTTTCGGCCCAACGCCTGATCCATGGCCACATCCACCGGCCGGCGGACCATCCCTTTGCGCTCGACGGCAACCCTGTAACCCGCCTGTTGCTCGCCGAGTGGCAGGCAGACCGGGGTGAAGTATTAGTAGTCTCGGAGGACGGTTGGGAGCGGGAGGCAATCGGGTCCGGCTAGTACAGAACGATGAGGGGGATGGCTGTTCCCGCATTCATCATTCATCATTCCGGAGTGCAGGCAGGACACCTGCGCTACGGGGGTCCCAGCCGTTTCACAGTCTAAGGCCCAATACCAGATCCATCACGTTGGTGCCAGTGGGTCCGGTGTGGATCAGATCGCCGGTGGCGGCCAGCAAGGTGCCCGCATCCGCTGCGGCCAGCGTGGAAGCGGCGTCGAATCCGGCCCGCTCTGCCCGGTACCGGGTGCCGCCGTCTACCAGGCCGCCGGCATCGTCGGTGGAGCCGTCGGTGCCGTCGGTGCCACCGCTGAGTAGGAAGCAGTCATCCCTTCCGGCCAGTACTATTGCCGCGGCCAGGGCCAGGTGTTGATTGCGCCCGCCGCGCCCCGGTCGCTCGGGCAGGCGCACGGTCGTCTCGCCGCCCCAGACGTGCAGTCCGGCCGGTCCATCGCACAACCGCCGGGCCAGCGACCTCCCACACGCGGCGGCGTCGCCTTCCAGGAATTCCCGATACAGGTACACCTCGAGCCCGGCATCTGAGCCAGCGGCGGCAGCGGCACCCCTGGCGATGTCCAGGGTCGCCACCAGCTCGATCTCGGGGCCTTGCTCCGGGATGCTGGTACGCTCGACCAGTGCCCGCTCGGTCCGGTTCCGGAGCCAGTCCGGCAGCTCCAGCGCCGTGAGCCGCGAGGCGAGCCGGGGCTCGGGGACCAGTAGTCCGGAGCCGATAACACCCGGATCGTCCCCCGGCACGTCCGAGATGGCCAGCACCCGTAGGTTGCGTCCTCCGAGCCCGGTCAGGAGTCCTCCGCCCTTGATGCAGGAGACTGACTTGCGGACGAGGTTCATGGCCTCGATTGCCAGCCCGCTGCCCAGGAGCCAGCGGTTGATGCGTGCCAACTCCGCCAGACCCAGCCCGGCGGCCGGCACCTCCACCAGGCTCGAGGCGCCGCCGGAAATCAGAAACAGCAAGGTCTCTGCACCCCTTCCGGCCACGACCCCTTGCAGCCGGCGACCCGCATCTAGGCTGCCGTTGGTAGGGATCGGGTGCCCCCCGACAATGCCTTCGAGACCGTAGCGCACCAGCTTCTCGGCGACTAAGTGACCCGGTTTGGAGATTACCAGCCTGCCTCGGATCTGCCCGCCCAGGGCATCCCAAGCGCCATTGGTCATGGACTGGGCCGCCTTGCCTATGGCGACGAGTGTTACCGGTCCCTCGATGCCCCGGGCCGCCAAGGCCCGCCGCACCACCAACCGCCCCCGCACCGACTCCAGGGCGTGTTCGAAGACACCGGCGAGCAGGCGGCGGGGAGCGGAATCGATGTCCATCGGCAACCTCCCGGGAAACCGGGTTCAAGGCAATGCCATTCCGCAGTCTTATTTCCGCTGCAACTTGAGCACCACGGTCGCATACGGGGGGAGGGTGAGACATATGGAGTACTCACGGCCGTGAATGCCATGTTGCTCCGCCGTTGCACCGCCTTCGCTGCCCCAGTTGCCTCCGCCATAGACTTCGGCATCGGTATTCAATACCTCCCGATAGTAGCCCTGCTCAGGTACTCCGATATGGTAGTTCGGTCGCACTATCGGTGTGAAATGGGTCACTGCGATCACAAACTCGCCGCGGTCTTTTCCGTAGCGGGCGAATGAAACGATGCTGCAATCCTCGTCATTGGTGTCGATCCATTCGAAACCGCTCGCGTCGGTGTCCAACTCATGCAACGCCGGGGTCTCACGGACCAGCAGGTTGAAGTCGCGAACGAGCCGCTGAACACCCAGGTGCATCGGGTCCTGGAGCTCATGCCAGTCGAGGCTGATGGTGCTGTTCCATTCCCGGTCCTGCGCGAACTCCGTACCCATAAACATCAATTTCTTGCCGGGCATCATATAGGTCAGACCCAACCAGGCCCGCAGGGTAGCGAACTGCTGCCAGCGGTCTCCCGGAATCTTGTTGACCATGGCGCCCTGACCGATCGCTACATGGTCGTGGGAAACTGGCAGCATAAAATGTTCGTCGAAGGCGAAGTTGAGGGGATTGATCAGCTCATAGTGGTAGTACTTGCGATGTACGGGGTGACGCCGCAGATAACGCAGGGTGTCGTATGCCCATGCGGAATTCCAGCGCAGATCGAAACCCAGGCCCCCATCCTTCACGGCCGCGGTGATACCACGGCGCAGGGATGAGTCCTCGGCAATCATCAATACGCCGGGATATTGATCGCTCACCAGGTGAGTCAACCGCCGGACGAAATCGAGGGCCTCCAGGCTTTCATTGCCGCCGTCTTTATTCGGCATCCACTCGCCTTCTCCACGGCCATAGTCGAGGTAGAGCAGCTTGGCGAGGCTATCTATTCGCAACCCATCCAGATGGAACTGATCGAGCCAGTACAGGGCATTGCTGAGTAGGTAGTTGACCACCGCCGGACTATCGAGGTTGTAGAGGGGCATATCCCAGTCCGGGTCCCGGCGGTGGTGAGGGTCGGTGTCTTCGTAGAGTTCGGTTCCGTCGAACCGGACCAGGCCCTGGGGCTCGGTCGACAAGAAGTTGGGTACCCAGTCGATGACGACACCGATACCGGCGCGGTGGCATTTATCGACCAGATACCGGAAGTCATCGGGGGTGCCATAGCGGCTGGTAGGGGCAAACAGGGCCGAGGGCAGATAGCCGACGGTGTCATCGAACGTATGCTCGCTGATCGGCAGCAGGGCGATGTGCGTGAAACCGAGATCGGTGACGTATTCCACCAGCTCGTCCGCCAACTCGCGATAACTCAGCCAGCGGTGGTCCTCCTCCGGCTTTCTGCGCCACGAACCCGGATGGACTTCGTAGAAGTTCAAGGGTGCCTCTCGACCTTGTTTTTTCTTTCTCTGCTCGATCCAGGCGCCATCATTCCAGCGATAGCTCCCGCCGGCCCGGACCATCGAGGCAGAACCGGGGGGGTGCTCGGCACAGAAGGCATAGGGATCGGATTTGACCATCGGGTCGGTACCGGGCGCGGTCTTGATTTCGTACTTGTAGAGGGCACCGTTCTCCACACCCGGAATGAAAATCTCCCACACCCCACATTCGTGGCGCAGACGCATGCCGTGCCGGCGTCCATCCCACCCATTGAAATCACCGACCACGGCCACACGAGCAGCGTGTGGTGCCCAGACCGCAAAGGCAACCCCTGCAATGCCTTCCATTTCGATCAGGTGCGCCCCCAAGGTTCGGTAGCTCGAGAAGTGAGTATATTCACTCAACTTGCGGGTGTCGGCGTCACTGAGCACGGGTGAAAATCGATAAGGGTCTTCGATCGTTTGCTCCCCGTCGGGGGTCGTTATCCGCAGTCGATAGGGAAAGGACGCTGTCCGCCCCCGGATCGAACCCACGAACAGACCTTCGTCATGGACCCGTTTCAGGATTGCCACCAGCTTGCCGTCGGTAGCGTCCAGGACCTTCACGGCGGTTGCTTCGGGCACGAAAACGCGCATTGTCAGCGTATCCGGGGACGGGGCCGCGTGCATTCCGAGGAAGGAAAAGGGATCCGGACGGTCCGCGTTGAGCAGGGCCTCCACATCCCGGGTGTCTACGACGGGTGGGGGCAGCCCTTCGGCTCCGACACCACCGATCGGTTCTTTGGGTTCTTGTGGAAGATCGGCGGTTCGGGACGGTGTCGGGACCGGCTTTTTTTCCGCCTCTTCCACCTTTTCCACTTTTTTTTCCGTAACCGGTTTTTTCACCGTAACCGGCTTGTTCGGCGGCTGTGGCCTGGCCGGATGATCCCGGACGGCTGCCTTGGCGATTGCCTGGACCGCGGAGACATGTTGCGTACCCCTGCCGGTCCGGGCTTGGGCGGCGTTCTTGTCGGTTTCGGCCTGCTTCATGACCGCCATGGCATCAATAGCGGAATGGCCGTCCGTACTACCCGCAGCATCGGGGGGGGTAATCTGTGGCGCCAGTGCTACCTTTGTATCGTCAGTTACCGCGGAATCGGTGGGCGAACCCGACTGTATCCGGGTGCCTGGCGGTGCTTTCGTGGAAGGCTCCGGCTTCGAGCCGTCCGCACGCGCGGCCGCTGTTTTCTCCGTTCCTTTGCCGGTGGTCGATTGAGTGTTCGATGCTGGTTTCTTGGCGGTCATCTGGTCGGTTCCCTTCCATATACAGGATGTTACTGACACCTGGGAGTCTGTCGCGCCGGGTATCCATGCGATCCCGAATCGGAAGGGCTCCCGGAATAGGGTTCGGATGGTATCCCGATCAGGCACCTGTGAACCCACTTCCGCATTATACTGATTTCTCTCGCTGCATAGTGGTGATCGATGCGGTTCGGTATCAGGGCTACCGAATAATAATTTCTGTTGAAGCCGATTGCCGCGTCTCGTACCTCAACCCAGCCTACGCGCTACATCGTCCGACCAGCATAACGCGGTAGCCATAGGAATCAAGAACGAAATGGAAGCTCGCCGTAGTTGTTCGTTGGGAGAGACAAAGGCAACAAGTCGCCCGCAAATCTTAACGCGTTGTTTCCAGGTGCATTGATGGAAATATTCATGAATTTGGCAAAGAAACAATGTAACTTCTCATAAACAAGTAATACATTTTGTCACGAAGATCAATTGGCATCGAAGACGTAGTTCCATTTCCAGAGAACAGGGTCGTGGCGAATGAATTTGTCTGTGATATCGAGGAATGTCTCAGAGCACTTTCGTCCCAGCTCGTAGACGGTATCGAGCAGGCGTGCTTGGGTCTGGGTACGCTGTACCGTATCCAGGGCGGTCTGGGGCGAATCGAGGATGACACCGCTTAAGCGACGCTCGACATGACAAAATAAACGGTGCTTGATCGGATGCCACTTGGAGGTGTACGGCGGGTAGTGGGCCACCCGCAGACGCAGCCCCAACCGGCGGCTCAGCGCCACCAGGTCTTCCTTGAAGCGCAGCGAACGCGCGGCGTTGGCACCGCCGGCATCGAAGGTCAACAGGATTTCCTGCACGTGTGGATAATGCTCGGCACGACCTTCCTGCCACGCCAGGGCGATGGTATCGCAGACAAAGGCGCTGGTCTTGCGGGAGGTTCCCAAGGTGATGAAGCTCGCATTGTCGGTATGGTAGTCATACACCCCGTGAGGGACCAAGACCCCCGTAGCGAGATGGCGATAATCGTGGTCATAAACGAACTGAACATCGGTGCTGTAACAGGACCCGCGACGATGCAGGATGAAGCTCGCATTGTCGGTATGGTAGTCATACACCCCGTGAGGGACCAAGACCCCCATAGCGAGATGGCGATAATCGTGGTCATATACGCCGCGGGCACGGGCTTGGCGGCGCACAAGGTAGCGATCAACCGGAACTGCTGGTCGCGTTCATGTGGATCGACGCCACCGGTACCAGCCCGCGCCAGCACCTGCTGCGCCAGCTGCACCGACTTGAGGTCGGTCCAGCGCACCGCTTCATCGGTCGGGCTGCCGGCACTGTGGGCTTCGAGCACCTCGTCTACCACTTCCTCCAGCCCCGGTTGGCGTTGGGTAACCTGGCGACGACCACCGCCAGAACGGCGGATGCGCTTGGCACCGCCACTGGGACGCTGTGGGGGGTGGTGATCGTCGTTGCCCATGGCCTCCAGCTTGCGGATTCCCGTATAGATCGTTCGCCGACTCATCCCCAACACTCATGCCACATACGCGACACCGCCAAAGCCGATCTTCAGCGCCTCGAACGTGGCGTAGCGGCGCCGGTGGTCTCCCGGCAGCGAACGGAAGAAGTCTTCGTGTGATTGATCGTAGCCTTGAAACTCGTTCATCAGGTTACCGGTATCTTGTACTTCAGGGAGACTCATTCCCCTATGAGAACCTCGTATATTCAATTCGCTACCGACTTTTTTAACGAATTCACTAATACTAAACATGTATAACTTGTTAGTGAATCGTTCCAAAGACTTTATCTTTCTGCGGGCGCCCGCTCCGCGGGCAACACCCGCAAGTCGATCCGAGCCAACGATGCGCAAGGTGCCGACGATCCTGCGCGAGCTGTGCGGGGTATCCATCACTCAAAGCACGATCCAGCGAGACGCCATGCGCCACAACCAAGCGGAGGTTGGAGGAATACCAGCAGTTGCGTGCCAGTGTGAAAGACGCCAAGCGGGTGTTTGCCGACGACACCGGCTGGCGCATCAATGGCGAAAAGTGCTGTTACCACATCATTTGCTCGATCGACAAGGTGCTCGAAGACAAAGCCGGATCGGCCCGCGCCTTCGGGGAGACGTTCAAAACGTTGTTCAAAGATGCTATCGCGCTGTGGCAGCGATATCATGTCGGGGGAGTAGACGACTACACCCGCGAAGCACAGAACATCACGTAGGCCATTGCCACGGTCCTTGGACGACCCCGACAACCAACGCCTGCTCGACCAAATTGGCTGGCATCACGCCGGGGGCAATCTACCGCGCTTCCTCGATCAACCCGAGGTTGCCGAACCGACCAATAATCGGGCCGAACGTGCCCGGTGCCACGGCGTGATCGCGCGAAAGGTTTCGCACTGCTCGAGCGGGCTCATGGACTCGTTCCGTTCTGACAATCAGGCATCTGATCCGGTTCCTTCCGACTCCGCTTCCGGTGCATCCTGATAACCTCCAACCCTCGGGGGACGCCTCTCCCCAGGACGAGGCCGCGCGAGAAGCTGCCTCGCTGATCAATTAAAAGTCCTCAGCACCCAGGATTTCTCGCTACGCTCGAAATGACAACCAGCAAAATCGGATGAAATGGTCTAGTAGTTTCTTCTCTTGCTTTGCCGACCGGCAATGCTTAACTGAATGGCATTGGGTTGTAGCGCAGGCGTCCTCGCCTGCCTGCATCCCTTGCAGGCGAGACGCCTGCGCTACGAATATTATAGGGCCTGTGAATGATGCGGATTAGTCGTTCATCATTCATCACTAGCGTCCGGGATATTAATTGAATAAATTCAGATGGTTATCTGTTTCGAGATTGCTTAGATCGTAGTCTGCATCGATAACCATCTGATTCATAAATATTTTTTCTCAACCTACACCTCGATTCAAGTCGATGACATCCTAAAATCGGCAGCTTTGTTTTATCTTACAAGTGGTTACAAGATGGAAGAACCAGTTTCCCCGGACGCTAGTGATCATTCATCATTCATCCTTCAAAAGGAGGGGACAGAAGATGCAACGTCGCGATTTCTTAAAAAAGGCCGGGGGCACCTCCCTGGCGCTCGGTGCCGGCACCGTCGGGATCAAAACCGCCCGGGCCGATACCACTTACCAGTGGAAGATGGTCACCGCCTGGCCGAAGAACTTCCCCGGTCTAGGCACCGGCGCCAATCGGCTCGCCGAACTCATCGGCGAGATGAGCGGGGGTCGAATCCGGATCAAGGTATACGGAGCCGGGGAGATGGTCCCCGCCTTCGAGGTCTTCGACGCCGTCGCCCTGGGCACGGCCGAGATGGGCCATAGCACGGCCAACTACTGGAAGGGCAAGAGCGAGGCCGTCCAGTTCTTCACTGCCGTCCCCTTCGGCATGACAGCCCAGGAGATGAACGGATGGCTCTACCATGGAGGTGGCCTGGAACTCTGGACCGAGCTCTACGCCCAGTTCAGTCTAGTCCCCGCCCTGGCCGGGAACAGCGGGGTCCAGATGGGAGGCTGGTTCAACAAAGAGATCAAAAGCATTGCGGACCTGAAGGGACTCAAAATGCGGATCCCGGGCCTCGGCGGGGAAGTGCTCAAACGTGCCGGCGGTATACCGGTCAACCTGCCGGGAAGCGATCTCTTCACTGCCCTGCAGTCCGGCGCCATCGACGCCACCGAGTGGGTAGGGCCTTACAACGACCTCGCCTTCGGTCTCTACAAGGCGGCCAAATACTACTACTATCCCGGCTTCCACGAGCCCGGCGGTGCCCTGGAGGTCATTATCAACCAGGACGTCTTCAAGACCCTGCCTGCGGATCTGCAATCCATCGTGCTCAATGCCTGCAAGGTACTGAACCAGGACCTGCTGGCCGAATACACCGCCCGTAACCCGGTAGCACTCAGGACTTTGATCGAGAAGCACGGCGTAGCCCTGCGTCGCTACCCGGATGAGGTTCTCATCAAGCTGCATCGGCTTTCCAGGGAGGTGGTCTCCGAGTTCGCGGAAAAGGATAAGTTCTCGCGGAAGATATATACCTCCTTCCGGAAATTCCTCGACCAATCGAAGGACTGGAGCAACCTCTCCGAGCTGGCCTACCTGCAGGCCCGAAACCTGGGTTGATCGACCAGTATGAAGGAGTGATGAATGCGGAATGATGATTCCTTTCATTCATCATTGTCCCTTCACCCGAAACGCTGAGAGACGTTGAGCACAATTCAGCTGTCAGGCAATGCCATTGAGTTAAGCGTTGCCGATCGGCGACAAGAGGAAAAATACGAATCACGCGAATCAGTGCGAATAAGATCCCTCCCTTCGGTTCGGGACGACGGTTTCGCACGGATTCGTAGTGCCTCGTTTCATCAGAACTTGCTGTTAAAACTATCTCTGTCATCCCGTAAAACCGGACCCTGTCATCCCGAGCGTAGCGAGGGATCTTCGGCTTGGCAAAAGTCCTCAGCGCCCAGGATTTCTCGCTACGCTCGAAATGACAACCAGCAAAATTGGATGAAATGGTCTACCAGGAGCAGGACTATTTTTCCAGTACAGAACCGATGGGCACACCAAGCTTCCCCATCCTCATTCATCACTCATCACTCGGTAGTACTTAATATGTAGTGGTCGTGTGATGATCCCATCGAAGAAGAAAAAGGTTCACCAGAGAGTTCATCACTACACGTTAAGCACTACCCATCACTCATCACTCACCTCCACGAGGTTGCAGGAGTTTCAGGCATTTACATGATTTCTGATACGACCCTGGTGAAATTCCTCAATCGTCTCTGCAACATCATCGAGCAGACGTTGACGCGCCTGCTGGCTGGCCCAGGCGATATGAGGGGTGACAATCAAGTTGGGAATATCTGGATCGAGGAGGGGATTACCCCGAGTCGGCGGTTCGGTAGTCAGTACATCGACACCGGCACCACTGATAACACCATTCTTCAATGCATGTGCCAGAGCGGCTTCATCGACGATGCCACCGCGAGCGCAATTGATCAGAAGCGAACCAGGATCCATCAATGCCAGCTCATTCTCTCCAATCAAATTCCTGGTGTTTTCAGCAAGAGGTACATGCAGGCTCAATACATCGATTCGAGGTAAAAGTTCGTCCAATGGAAGTCTATCCGTGTCTCTGTTATTGCCTGTACCCTGTGCGATGAGAACCTCCATGCCGAATGCCTTAGCGGCAGACGCAACACCTCTGCCGAGCTCACCATAACCGACAATACCCATGGTTTTTCCGGCGAGCTCCGTAATCGGAAAATCGAGCGGACAGAACGAAGTCGCTTGTTGCCAGGCACCGGCGCGGACCAGTCGGTCATAGTTCACCAGGTTCGTTTTCAGGGCGAAAAGCAGTGCAAATACATGCTGCACTACGGATGCCGTGCCGTAACCGGTAACATTGGTTACCGCAATGCCGAGATTCCCGGCGGCAACCAGATCGACGTTGTTGGTACCCGTCGCGATGATACAAATGAGCCTGAGGGCTCTCGCCTGCCGCATCATTTCACCTGAAATGACGACTTTACTGCAGACAAGGATAGCTGCATCCGCAATACGCTCCAATACCTGCTCCGGTTCCGTCCGGAAATGAAAATCCCAGTCGGCATGTGCCTGCCGCAGGCTCTCTATGGAGACATTATCGCCCAGGGTTGCCAGATCGAGAAAGACGGCTTTCATTTAAGGGCTCTTTGAAAGATACGATTTACGTCAACGGACGCATGAATAACCAATAGTCATTTGCCTCGATGCCTAGTACCCCATTCCAGTATATTTTGCATGTTCAAGGATCGGTTAGGGTGAGGGAACCTGGTGTACCCGTCGATTCGTACCCGCAAAATAGAGTGAAACGGGGTACTAGTAGACCATTTCATCCGATTTTGCTGGTTGTCATTTCGAGCGTAGCGAGAAATCCTGGGCGCTGAGGACTTTTGCCAAGTCGAAGATCCCTCGCTACGCTCGGGATGACAGGGATGGTTTTAACAGCAAATCTTGATGAAACGAGGTACTAGGGCGTGTTGACATATAAAGCTGAACAACTGACTTCGAACGCAATGCCATTAAATTAAAACGTAACCTGCTGTATTTGCTATACTATCTTCCGTTTTCGGTATCACTTAATATGTAGTGATAAATTTTTGCTGAACCGTTTTCTTCTTCAATCTACCCGCAGAGTGGGTAGTGTGAGACTATGGATATGCATACATTAGCTATCAACATGTCAGGTTACGAATTATAATTCAGGGCTCATGAATGAACATGAGTTAACGGTTGAGGAAAGCATAATGGAATGTCCAACCTGCAATTCAAAGCATACCACAAAAAATGGATCCATTCATAACGTGAAACAAAAATATGTGTGCGAAGACTGTGGCAGAAAATTTGTCGAAAATCCTCAGACTTAACAACCACCAGTTAAAGCCGGTGGGTTAGTACTACGGACTGAAAGTCCGGATACGGGTCAGTAGACTCGTTTAGGGCTCGGTCCGAAAATTATCGTCGACTTTGGGCATCGAAGTGATGCGCCAAATATTCCTTGCTCTGCTCTTGCGTCAACTCTCCCGAAGTGACCCAAAAATATCCGCGAGCCCCCAAATGCCGTCCCCAGTATCTTTATTCTCAGATCCGGGAAACTCTCGAACCGTTTGGTCGAACTGCGTCCTTCGATACGCCGCATAATCTCGCTCGGCGCCCTACTCGGTGGCGCCGGGACAAACAGATGCACGTGGTCTCTGCTCACGACACCTTTGAGAATCTCTATCTCAAACGCCTGACAGGTTTGGCGAATCGGCTCCCTCCCTCAGACCCACGTCACCCTTAAGTACCTGATGCCGATACTTTGTAACAAATACAAAATGATACTGTATCTTATATACGGTATGACTGCCGTACCGACAGGCCATCCGTACCGCCTTATATCGTGCAAAGGGTTCGTGTCGCAGATAAACCTGATCGCCTAAAGGCGATGGCTTTAACCTTGTCTCGGAACGAATAAAAGAATCCCGCAACAGTTATGGGATATGGTAGACAAGTTGCTTTTGGAGAAGACCCCAATCGCTGGAATTTCAAGGCAGTCCTTTCCTGGGTCGCTCAAGCCATCGCCGATCGTCTCTACCGCGACCGTCAGCACACCTACCGGATGAATTTCGCCCAGACGCTCTCCAAGAGGAAGGATAACCTGGTTCGGTGGTTCGTCTCCAATTCCTCACGGCAACTGCTCACCGCGTTAATACTCGCGATGGCGACAAGCGTCGAAGCCGTCCGATCGGACCGCTCTTACTCGCGAATAGATCAAGCCCGCCAAGCTCCACCCCTTCCATCCCAACTACAAGCGCTGCCATGAGCCAAGCGCTGCCATGAGCCTTAACTTAAGGGCATTGTGGCCTCGACCGTGGACGAAACGGTTGCGGCATCACCAGCCCTGATCAGCCGTCGTCTCCCGGGCTCTTCTGAAGGGCCGGATGCCTAGCAGCGGGGATGCGTTGCGGATCATAGTCGCTCTCTTCGACGTAGCGCAGACGCGACCAGGCGGCAACCAGTGCGATGAGTACCAGAACCAGAATGATAATAATGTGCTTGCGGGTCATGATGCGCTACCTCTCTGTAAATAACTCCAGCAATATTGGAAGTTCGGGTTCGAACAGATAATCACATCGTTGCCTGCGATCATCTATCAAACAGCCATCAACTACGATCTTGCGAACCGTAGTACCTTTTTCGTTTTTCAAGCGGAATACCCGTTTGTTTTCTGTACAGTTATTATCCTGTTTGATGTGACGCTGCTGCGTCTTTCACTTTCAAAGTCCATTTATCGAATCCCTACCTGAAGGCTGACAAGTGCATCAAAATCCGCACTGAGCTCATCCGATACGGAATCGATGACATTTTCTCCTATTAATCGAGAATCGTCATCCCGTATGCTGACCAATACGCTGTCTTCTATCGTGTATGCCCTGACATCTTCATAGGCGATTGTAAAGTGGGGCTCCATGATGCCTTTCATGGCTGTCTTCTCCATACTGCGTCGCTACATCTTTCGCCAAAATCATACTGTTGATGGCGGTCAGTATATAGGGGCTGTAGGTTGTGATTCATATGCCATTGAATTAACATGTAACCTTCTGTATTTGCTATACTATTTTTCGTTTTCAGCCACCACAAGAGTCAACGATGGTTCTCAGGCCAAAACCGATCCACCCCACCGCAACAGAAACCAAGTTAATCGGTCAAATTTGAAAATATTTATACGCCCATTACTAGTGTTCGGTTTAAAAATCGAATAGATTCAATTGGTTGGAAATATGGGGTTGCGGGTTTTGCTGTAGCGAATTCATAACAACTTGTTTTATATGCCTTTGCTCGAACAGATTGACTCCAA
>Ga0209782_1000910_pt1 | contig 14312 bp, 8 predicted proteins | sample WorMetmaBAHAMAS1_FD_187390 | JGI IMG/M metagenome (GOLD analysis project Ga0209782, IMG submission 187390) | Marine gutless worms symbiont microbial communities from Max Planck institute for Marine Microbiology, Germany - Inanidrilus... | ecosystem: Host-associated > Annelida > Digestive system >...
CTGAGTCCAAACTTTGGACTCAGTGAGTTGCTGAGTCCAAAGTTCAGACTCAGCGATTCGCTGAGTCCGAATCAAAAACGTCACTTCACTTTTTGGATTAAGTTCGGCTTAGTCCGATGTTTGGTCTCAGCGAAAGACTAATCCAAAAAGTGAAGTCACCCATTGTCTGTGTATGCATCTGTCTGTCTCTAGGTCTTTTATTTACTACTTATTAACTCATACAATTTTATATTTAGCCGGCCAAACTCTTAAGTATAAATCATTAAGTGAATGATGACTGTTAGGCCTATATAATTTATGAATGCTGTTTAATGTTTCATTGTCTCTGTTCGAAGTACAGATGGACTGATCACTGTGGATTATCTGTCTATTGTTCTCTGCTGTTTAGTAGTCTATGATTGCCAGTGCATTATGCAGAAATTATTATATGTATGTGTTTACTTTCCATCTTATTGTTGACTATATATGTGGAGGCAGTTGTGAGAGAGATCTGTATGGTCGGTTGTTGTCAGGCACCACACCGCAGCGACGGGATTTTTCATACCCACGCTTGCTGACAAAGACCTCTCCGCATGAGAAGATTGTCGAGGAATTTCGCAAGAAATACATCGAACAGGAAGCAGTGGACACAGCTTTACCGTCTGAAAATGATTCCGACGAAGACGTGGTAAGTCGTCAAATATACGGAGTGTTGTTGAGCGATACGTGCAGTTAAGTAGAAATGATTGTGAACCGAAATTTAATGTGCAGTTAATAGCTGAAATTATAGGTATAAGAGATTGCTGCTGTCATCAGTCAGCCAGCATTAAGGCCCACTGTCCTTACCTCACGAGTCCAGTGGTCGCTGAAGAAAAAACTGCGCCAGTGATTGTGTTAGACTTTTGAGTTTCTTACTGTGCTCCAACTCTTCTGGGTGAAAGGAACGGCTTCTGGCCTGGCTGTTGTTATTTATAATAGAATGCTAATGCCATTTATCTTTGCTTCTGTTTAGATGCCGATTGTCCAATACACTGTATGAATGATGGTTGGTCTTTATGTTGTCATGAAAGATGTGTTTTAATTTGTAGATGGACAAGCAGTCACTTCCACAACTGACATTTGATGGAGATGCAGTTCCGGCTGTGTTTGTGGAAGATCCCGTGGACAGTGCCGAAGGACACCTGAATCTGTCCGGTGACTCGGCAATTAGTGGAACGTCTGTCGTCTCCTCAACCTATGAGCCAACAGCAGATATTGTGAGCCTGTGCAGTTGTACACTGCATTTTCATTTTCATTATTATAATTATGGCAACTTATTTTTGCATTCAACCTGCCACTGAGAATCGCTTGTTGTTTGTGCTAGCATAAGTATTTTTATAGACCGCTTAGCAGGGGTGATAATACGTTTGGTAGCATTCGTGTGTCCGTCTGTTTGTCTGTGGGCGCTCTCCAGTTTGAACCGTTTGACCTTTGACCTTGATTTTTGGCTTGAGGGTCGACCTTCACCTTGGCTAGCCTGGGGTTGTATGTCAAAGGTCAAGGTTAAACAGCGAAAAATTGTGTTGTTCCGACCTTTTCTAGTCTGGAATTGTAGGTCAAGGTCAAGCAGTGAAAATTGTTTGAAGTATTGTATCAAAAACCGTTGCATAGAGACTTTTCTTGGCCTGTCCTACAAAGTATTATGAGTTAATTTAGATAGCTGTAAAAATATTTCTTGAATTTAGTCCCTCACTCTGCACTTTTCATGTCAACCATCATTTTGTCAACAGTCGACCAATAACCATCACCCGTCACCTGTTTGTCACAGTGACTACCTTTGTGTAGAATGTGATGGGCGTGATGCAGCTGGTTTATCTGCTGCTGCTGAGCCTTGTAACCCACTTGCACATGTGGTGTTTCAATGGCCATTTTGTACAGGATTTTTAGCGCGAGATGTATATCTCGCGCTGCTGCTACGATGTCAGTGTCCGTCTGTCTGTCCGTCTGTGACGGAAGTGCATTGGCGCATTATAGTTAATTTAGGTTTCAAATTCCGATCCCATTTTACCGCGCATTGCGGCCGCTGTGCTGCTTGCGGCCGTCGTGCTGCTCGCCGTTCTGCTTGCGGGCGGATCATCTCACGCCATGCTAGCCAGTGCTAGGTCTCTTGTTTTATTTGCTGGTTATTTTTTAACCTTTTTTGCATTTCATCTGAAACTGTACACTGCCTCTGGACTCACAAAAACTTTATATCTCCTACATGGCACCATCACTCCAACATTTGATGTTTGCTCTGTTCTGTTCCATCTTAATCCATCATGACTATCTCAGTATTAGCCAAAAGATTGTTTATAGAGTGGCTGAGAAGTGCATCCCCGACGTAACCTATTTTGTGTATGGTGGGACATTAAACCTTAACTTAATCAATCACTCCATCGTCATACAATCCCTGACTCAAAAGTCAGTGTCATCTGTATGTTCCACAAACTGTTTAATATTAACCGAAATATGTTAGGCATATTTTACTAGTAGGACGCACGTGTGGTTTTTTGTTTAGATGTCTGTGGGCGAAGATAAGGAGAATTTAATGAAGAAACCATCACGGATTCCAGCAAAGACCACCAAAGTTACAAAGTCTTTATCCGATAAGGACAGCGTAACTGTCCGTCAGCCGTTTTCGTCTAACAAAAGCAAAATCACTCGTAGTTGCAGTAACCAGTCACTCGATAAATGACCTTACTCAGTGTCTGAAAGACTGATTTTTGTCAGTGTTGGTAAAAGAGCAACTGGAACATTACAGATAAATAGCAGGTAAATTCCTTGCAGCTGTCACCAGTGGTGAAAAATTTTCATTGATACTGCTGCATGTATTGTGTTTATAGATGTTTTAACTTTTATACTGTAAATGCTGATTCGCTGGAATGTTGAACTGCATTTACTGGAGCCTGCATTTAGTGTCTACATGGTGTGCCAATAAAAAAAGCAGTCCCGTGTATTTCAGCTAAGTAGCAAAGATTTGAGCCAAACTTTTCGTACATGAGTGTTCACACAACATGTCCTGTGAATTTTATTAAAATAGCTGATATGGTACAACAGATATGGCAGTTTAAAATTTAAAGTTAAATGTTTCAAGTGAACATGCAGTTACATGTTGAATAGATTCATGAAGAGCAAATCATACTTTGCAGAGCTTTTCATGAACAGTTAAAATATTTTAATGATGATTGTCAGTTGCCTACGGCTCACTCAGTATTTAAACACATGATCAAAGTCTGTTGCGACGTAATACAATTGCTGTAATGTCAATGAACTCTTACGTTAAATCATTCCATATCGTCAACAAAACAGTTTAGTTAGCTCAGCAATGTTGGTCAGCTTCGGTGTGTATCTATGATAGCATTCCAGCATTGCATCCCATGCATGAGAATCTATTGGCATATCAATCTGGTTTATATTATGTTATTTTTACATTAGAATCTAAGTTTAAATAGATGAAATTTTCTGCATATATGGCCTGAATTCTCCTCAGAAAAAGCTGCAAATTTGGTGACAAAATCTATTATAATTACGGAGATATTGACTTTCATTCTAAGGGATTGTTTTTTTATTGGCGCATCGTGTTATTGCTGAGAGTTCTCGGCTACTGAAGAAAAGTTAGCAGTTTTGTACAATATGTGACCGCTGTGTAGAGCATGATGTGATTCTTACTGTATATGCCATTGGTCAAATGATTGTTTTTATGTACATGACACAATACATTTCCAGGGTTCCCACTGACCTGGAAAGTTGGAAATTAAAAGACGTGTAGGAAGTGTCGAGGAATTTTCATTGAATTGACCTAAACCACCAGTGCATGAGTTGACAATAACAGATGAGTATGCCATATTTTCAAGTATGAGCTGTGACAGTTGGGTTACTATAAAAGAAAGGGAGAAAAAGTTAACTATGGTCTAATTGGAAATGCTTTCCTGTACAAGCATGTAAATTAGGATGGCAGTACATGTATCAATGTGTCCGGTTGTCGAATGCGAGTCCTCTAAAATCCCCTGTAGCATCTGTATTGCATATGAGATGGTCATTTGTGGAGTAATATTTTCTATTTTTTTTGCAGATGAAAAACTAGGGAATTACATTTGAAGTTGAGTGGGAACCCTAATTTTAGATTTTAGATAACTTGTAATATTTAATTGAAAAAAGTGATTTTTCTTCTAGTTTTAAGCTTGCTTACTTCATACATATTTTTGGAGTTTTTTTTAGTTTTATGTTAGTTTATTACCATGAATGTGTAGCAGTAAAATGTTTGGAAGATCAAAGTGGCAAAAAACTGTAATAAACTTTTGTTGTTTGGTCATAACCTTCATGGTTAGCAATTTCTACATTAAACAGTAAAAAGGTTTTCATGGCTTTTTAAATCTAATACTAATATTCTGCTGGGAAGAGGCCTCATCACTGGAATGTTTTTATGGCCAGTGTTACTTTCTCCCTATATATTTATTGTGCTGCCCCATTTCCCCCAAATAATTGCTTCTTTCCGTGGGGATAGGCCAACCGACCGGCACCTTGACAACAGCACTCGACCGGTAAGAACAGGCTGCTTACTCTACAGTGTGATGTAGCCTAATAACTGCACATTATGCATTTATAGCTGGATTGTCTATAAGCAAAATTGGCTGTGGATAGTACTTCATTGCATTTGTGTTGTTAGGAATTATCCTTTTATAACTAACAGATTTAACTTGACAACGCTTCCACCTAAACCTCAGATCGCTGTAGATCACTAATAGGAAGTCATATGTTACAAATCAAGTTGATTGGAACCACTGATGTGCTGCTCTGATCACAGAAAGTGTCCGAAGTTGTGCTTTGCTATATTGTGACTTCAACTTTCAACAATTATGTGCATAGGCGGCAGAAGCATCTGAAAAGTGGGCGGGCCAGTCATGCTCGAGCCTCGATGCCAAAGGTCGATGGAGGTGGGGAATGGGGAGGGAGTATCTCCTCACCAGCCAATTAGGGACCTGGGGGAGTGTTGTAGGCTCCTCCAGCGGGGTCCGGGCAGAGCCTCGGCCGAAATTGAATTTTGTAATATCTGAATGCTAAAGAAGCCATCTGGTGGGATGTTTTTCATACTGAATACCAGCCTTGGGCTGGCGGGTATCCAGCTAGTGAAACTAGTTCTGAATGTCCTTTACGGATTTCCTCGGCCCTTGGCTGTTTTAAGTGGGCGGGCCCAATAGCTTTCGCTGCCTATGATTATGTGGCTATTAGTCACTTTTGGATCTTGTTTTTGTGTATTGCTAATACATGTACTGTATTGTTGAGGTGGGCATGATGTTTAAAGATATATAAAAGTGTTGGTTTTAACGGCTGCTGACAATGGTCTTGTATTGTTGGATAGTGATTACATTACCTTGTTGCCATAACCAGTCATACTATTCTTAAGGTCGATGTAGCCGTGTTATAAGAGCAGGTATGATCCATTTTAGACCAAACATCACACAAGGCAATGATGCCTTGCTTTAGTTTTCATGTTTATTTGGTGCTGTTTCTATATGTCCGCTTTTATTGTGTTAGGTTTCTGTCTTTAGTTGCAGGCCAAGGGGTTGGTTGTAAAAAAGGTCTCCCAAGAATGATGACCTGTTTTTGTGTTATTAGCAATGTAAACCATGATTAGATCATTTTTTAATCATAAGTGATTATAATCTAATATTAGAATGTAAAGTAGAACATTCGACAATTAAGGCTTTTGCTCGCATGCTGCAACTGTTTTCTAGTATGTAGAGTGGGCCAATAAAATGTAATGACTTAGTTTCTAAACGAATTGTACTAAAGTGTATGCTGTTAAAGATTCTTTGTCAGATTTGAGTGTATTGTGTAACTCAAGTAATACCACACAAGGATATTAATATTTTTATTGTATTACACATTCTACATTACATGACCTCGTACTTGATGCCAATTTGAGAAACTAGTCAATTAATAGAATTCTATTTGAATACTTAAGAGAAGGTAAGGAGTTGGGTTTTAAGAAAATGTGTATAGCAAGTGACTTCAGCACTTATCAAATAATCACCATGATTTAAAAGGCAGAGTGATTTTCCACCATAGCAGATAATAATGACTTGTCCATCAGTTTCTGCTGTTGTACTATAGAATATTTAACATTACAACAGTAAAAACTATTTTGATACATGAGAGCTATGGTCATGAACTGTACACGAAAATATCAAAATACTAGTAAAAGCAGGGATTTTTGTCACATGTTCAGTGTTACTAACACCATATAACAGTAAAAAGATGAGATTCACTTTTGGCCCACCCTGTTGTTACATTGAAAATGCACAGGAGTGAACTTACATAGGCCTATTGATGGAGGGAACACTAAAATTGTAGTGATGTGCACCAGTGCAGGCAGATATTAGTTTTGATGTACTAGTCTTTTTTACGAAAAGATTTTTAGTAACTGGATTTGTTAGTTGTGACTGACAAGCATAGCAACAGAATGACAGCCTTAATTTGCCTGACCTTGACTTTTAATCCCATAAGAGCTATGATCATGAACTGTACGTGGGTCAAGGTCAAACATCACTCAGTTCAAAAGTTAAATGCAGCCAGTTACTAGAAGTAAGGAGTAGATATTTCATCTGTAAAAGATATTTACCATTGCATCAGTTTTTGGCATAATACAACTAGTAATGGCTGCCATAACATATAGTGTTTGGTTTAAAACATTAATGAGACCAAACTGCTGAACATTAGACCAAATTATCAATACATGGCTCAGACTGAAAGCACAGCATAGTTGCTATGCTCTGCTGAAAGTTTGACCTCAAGACCAAAACCCTGGAAGATACACGTATACCAGTGAATTATAATCATCAAAAGTTAAATAGTTAATCCAGCACATCTAGTCATTAAATTACAAAGAAAAGTGAAGCATGTTATTGACCTATTATTGGACATATATTCGAGTACTCGACGCTCGGTAATTACTGGACTGGATTGAGTACTTTTGCACGATCTGCACAGCCCTAGTTGTAATAACCCAATAACAAATATAGTAGAAAAACACTATAATTTGCCAATAACCTACTTTTATATAGGTTAAAGGTCAGTCTGCACACTCTGTGGTCTGTCAAGTAGTCGGAAGGGAAAATCATCGATGAACTTCTAATAAAGATTTCATTGTTATTGTATTGGTTTATAATGAGAAGGTTATAGTAAATGAAAAGCAAAATTGAATGGCTTGTTTACATTGATGAGTGCCGACAGAGAATCAGTGTCGTTAGCGGAACCGAGTTATTGGGGATATCTTACGTTCGAAGAAGTGCCTGAAAGTGACGTCTTTATCCGGCGATTTTTCGTGCTCGACAGGGCCAACTGTCGACTGGAATATTACGCAGACTCAGACGATTGGGTTGCTGATAGTTTTGTGCATAATTTTATTTGTGACATTTGTTATATAGCAACGTACCGGCTGAGATCTTCAAAACGGTTCCACGATTTCTCTGTACAGATAACTGTTAGTAAAACAGTACTGTAGACTAGTTCATGAAGGTGTTTGTCATGGTCTCAAGACCTGGCATAATTAGTAGGGTCTTGATCTTCGTCTTGAGACCCAGCATGAATATCTTGGTCTTGAGATCCATGTAGCATAGTGATGTGCAACAGATTCTGCCATTTTCTCTGCAGAAATATTGCTTATTAATGTTAATTTTCTTAACTGATAGCACACAGTCGAATGCAAACTCTTGTTAAATCATGCTTAAATGCTTGGCACTAGAACAAAAACACTACACTTTTGGTTCATCTTACAGCTTTGTTAATTAGAACTCAGTAAAATATATCAGCCAAAATAACACCTGTTCAACAGAAATTGTTAAAGGCATCTCAAAATTTCACCAATATCTTTGGCATTAGAAATCTAGTCTGGCTACTATGCAGCATTATTTGCATGATCCTAAGTTTAGCCATCTTGACACAGTACCAGCTTATAATAGCCAGACAGACAGGCAAGGGCTGTAGCATGCCAGGTATGTCACACTAGCATAGTCTTTTGTAGTAGAAATCAAAAGAGAAGACTTATCGATGTTATTGTGTATACGTGTAACATGTTTAATTAGTTGTTCACAGATAAAACTTGACCAATTATATTACTTAGTAGTTTGTTTTTGGTTGCCGTAGGCAAAGAGAGAGCCTGCAGGTAATACTGACTGCTGCCTCGGACATTTTAACATCCGCTTTATATCATTTGTAAGTGTCAACAAAAATCCTCGTGTTTAGTTTATTGCTTAAATCCTGTTGATGTATATCAGATATGAAGTTAACAAACCTATACCATCATAAAGGATGGCTTTTAGCAAATGCAGCCTAAACTGAAGTACCGGTAACTGCAGAAAGCTATGCCAGTTAAAAATAACAGATTGGTAGAAAATAGCCAACAAAAACCAAAAACAGTATTGTAAACAGCTTATGTTTAATTTTTTTTTAGCAGTAACAGCAACCGTCTTACAGCCATTATGCAGGTCAATCTATGTTGGCCAGCACCCATAGGTAGAACCACTTTATGGGACATGTCCCATCCAACTGTGTAACTGTTTTTCATTGGGCTCGACGCATAACTTCAGAGGCACTTAACTTTTTAAGTTTTTATTATCTCACAGGGTAAGCTTATGGACTTAAGCGGGATGGGGATACAGAAAGTGAATAAAAGCAGCGGTGGCGACAAATAAAGACGACAGCAAGGAGGAAAAGGAATGGAATCAAAAACTCAACGTCCACTCCATGTGAGCCATTGCAAGGTCCCTTCCGTGCCTTCCCAGTGATCGGCAGTCGCTTCTGGAACACTCTTCCTGATTCCGTCACCTCTGCTCCATCTCTCTCTGTCTTCCGGTCACGCCTCAAATCACACTTGTTTGAACGGTCATTCCCGGCTGACAGTTATTGACACTTACCTCCAGTGCTTACACCGGACAGTCGGACAGTCGTTTAGCAGTTTTTAACCATAGGCGACTTTAAATAATTTCTGTGTAATGTAATATAATGTAATATAATGAATGCGATGTGTGAATTAGGTGAACATGAGCAAGAGAGGTGGCATCATGGCATCGCTGTACAGCCAGCAGTCACTGGACGACGGAATGACTCTCAGTCTCTCACTGGAAATCAACGGCAAGCTACAGGCGCTGCTTGAAGACACTCTGCTCAAAAACATCAAGCTCAAGGCTAGTGTGATGCAGTGTACATTGCATTCGTCATAAGACCCCGTTCACACTGGAAACTCTACTTTTGAAAGTCGAGTTTCGAAAGTGACTTCGCAAAATATAACATGTTCTGTTTTTTGAACCTTACTTTCGAAAGTGATAAACTTTAGAAATTGGGTTGTTCACACTAGAAAGTTTGCTCGGAAAGTTGACTTTTGATGGCGACTTTTGAAAGAAAACTTTCCAGTGTAAAGAAGCAGTGACACGATATAGTTATTGGATGTCGACCAGTGGTGGCCTTGGATAGTAGGCAGGCTTATAGTAGTTCCAGTGTGAGGTCATTCTTTCAGGCCCAGTGCAATTTACCCCCAAAGCATAGAAAAAAGATAAGGTAGAGGTTCTCCCGTCCTTGTTACCAAGCGTTGGGCCCGGAGCTGATTCCAATGTACAGGCAGTCAGCCTGCAGGTGACTTTAAACCATGCCAGCGGTAGGCTGCCATTACATGCCGCCAGGCCTGCGGTTACCTTCTCAGCCGAAGAGAGTCACTGCCCAATTTATACTGCTCGGTTGGTGACTGAGGCAGATGCGTGTGAGCAGCTTGCCCAAGGCTGTTACCTGGAAACGGACCGTCCGAGATTCGAACCCGCAACCTTTTGGATTGCGAGCGAATGGTCTGCCGTTACGCCACGCAGGCCACAGAGCATAGAAGCAAGTCATATATTACCAAGCAGACTTTCTTTTTCTTAATTATTACCAGGATTCTTCTGCGTTGACTGCACTGTGTCTGTGTTTGTTTTTGTGAGGGTAATGTGCGCTTGTGTATTCGAAAGAGTGACATTGGCATAGCATTTGGTGAGGCCCTGTATGATAGTTTTTTTTCTCTCTATGCAGCCTCACCAGACATTCACCTCGGCTCATAGGATTGTTGATCAATGAACAACTCTAGCATTTTCCTTCCACGTGAAGGTGATGATGGCACCGCGATGAATGAGGCATGTCTAGTTAATTTAGAATAAATATATGATGTACTGCTTTTATTGCACTCAAGTTTTTCCCATTGCTTGCTGTTGATAATTACTAAGCGACGGTTGGCTGTCTGAGCAGTTGCTGAGTTCTTTACTACATTGTCATGTACTGCATGATTGCAGGAGGGCATGGACACTCTTGGCAAACAGATCGACTGGCTTTCACGCGAGAACACGCGACTGAAACATGAATGCGCCGGCCATACTGTTGAAAAACCAGATTCCTCTTCCAGCAAACATTCCTGATAGTTACGCATAAATGCATCGTCGACTGTGTTATTTCATGTATGCTTATTGTGTCTCGTCTTTAGTTTAAATAATTGCATCGTGTACATATTCCACAGTGTAATAGATGCAAGAAATTTGTCTCAGAACTGACCATCAAACCATTTTCCGTTATATCAGTTTTCAGTTTTTCCCGGCAGATCAAGGGGATATTCGATTTGCCAAATCCGGATTCAGATTCATAGTGAATTCCAATTCAGATAACGTAAAAAGTCCATTCTGTTTGCAAATGCAGATTCAGACTCGCAAATAGAATGGACATTTTACTATGAATCCACATTCGGCAAATCAAATATGTCCCAAGTTGCACAAATTGCAATCAAAAGTTTAATGAATTCTCAGGGTAGATATCCAGCTTCTAAAATACCCCAGGAACCTCCAAAAATTTATTGGAGAACTGTCGTCTTGGAAAATGGTCGTCTATTGAAGTGCTTCTGCATGGATGTGAATTGTTGCACGAGATATCGAGTGTACTGTATTGATCTGTGCACGTGCTTCAGTTTATTTTTCAGGTCATAATTATAGTCACTGCATCTTCCAGCCAGCCGAAGCGCAATGTCTCTCGAGCTTGCGCTGCTTGAGTACATCATCACGTTCAAGTTTTGATTTTTGCATTGCTGCAGATATGCCACTTATTCACATGTCGGTCTGCGTCTCTACAACGTTTATGTCAGCCTCATTAGGCACCATGTATGACGGAGTTTTTTTGTAATAAACTCGGTTACAGTACAGTCGTGTGGGCTGATATTGTCGGAGTATTTCACCGATAACTTCTTAGTTCTGTCGGTGGTTATAAAATTGTATGTGAAAATTGCAGTTCATATGTAATGTTAACAGTGACAGATCAAACATTGCAGAAAAAAAATCATAAAAGGACAATTACCCAACGTCATATCGTCGAATTTCAGTGTGGTGATGACTAATATCTCCTGCAATGTTTTTAGTTATATTCAGTTTTATTACCATATTTAAGTGCATTCATTGAAAAATTGCTGTAATAAATTTTTAGTCGGTTAAAATTACTAACAGTTAATCGATGAGGTAACTGTTAAAATTTTTGTGATCATCCTTTTGTTGCGTCTCATGCAATTGTTGCTATGTGTCAAGTACAGCTGATAAGCTAAGTTTGTGTTCTCATAGCTGTGATGTTTCACTATGCAGTTACTGTTAACTGTTGCATTTCTCAGCCAGTTGGTATAGTAGTAATTGGAGGTATAATCGATTATCGAATCTGGATGCGGGTTCATAGTGAATTTAGATTTGGATTCACTTGGAAAATCGAGTACAACAGTGACATAATATGACGTCAGTATTGTTTTCGGTCCTATTTTGCACATTTTAATTCTTCACAACCAAGTTGCTGTTTGTTTGCAGCAGTCATTGCTATAGATGTCTTTCTGTCACAATAATAATAATTATTAATAATTATAATATAATAATAATAATTATTAATAATCTTTAGAATCACTACTGACGTCACATCACAAGTGAAACAGGATTTAAGCAGGATTCACCGAATATTAATAGAATGCACTTTATCACTCAATCCGATTCTGGATTCACTATGAATACGGATTCGATTATTGAATATCCCCTAGATCGTATGCATTTGAGTTATGGATTTGCATTTTGAGGGAGGTGTGCAGTAATGGGTTTGACTAACACATCGGCTTATCAGCCTCTGTTAAGAGCCTTTCTGTCCAGCTCGTCTCTAGTTGATATCAGTGAATTTGTACTGTATGTATTGTATTGAGCGAAAATAAATACAAAATATATGCATAGGAAATTGCTTACTTCCTTATAGTTTGACATCATTTGCTGTACCTTCATTTATGGTTGCGAATGGCTCAGTTTTTTTATGGGCAAAACGAGTGATAAATTATGGTTTAGATGTTTGATGCTGGAAATATATCAGCTGAGATTGTTTATTTCAAATAATTTTTATCAAAATTGTTTTGTACAGTAAACTGTTTTTAAAATTTTTAATTGTTAGCAGGTCACGTTGCCGTTGCTATCCACATTTTTAGTTTTTTTTCCACTAGCTGGTGAGCTGACTGATAATGGTAAATGATGTGTGGTCGTGTATAGGCCCAATTTTGTAGGAATAGGCCTGTTCCATTTCAAGATCAGATATTGTACCAGTTGCCGAAACTAGAGACACTTCTTCCCAGCCAGTCTCTTGGCTAGTACTGAGAAAATCAAAACTAAAGACGGGAGAAAAAAAACTATTAACAATATAATAAACCTAGGCTAACACAAAACTATACAACCACTAATCAATGAAATACAAATCATCAAACAAAAAGAACTTCCAGCATAAAATAAACCAAGACAGATTATAAATTATAACCCAGGTTTAGTCACCTCTTACGATATCTAGCCTGGAAATGGAGCAGGCCTGTTCTCAAAGGAGAAGTAAATAAGAAAGGAAAATATAAGCAAGAGAAAAAGGAAGCAAGTTACAAGAAGCAAAAGGAAGCAGTTGATAAGGTAAACACACAGTCTATATGGCGCCAAAATGTACAATGTTTCCAGGGCACATTAGGCCCAGTGCATGCACTAGGTGACCAAATCGGGATTTTGTATTATGTTTATGTTGTGTTATACACTGTATTATGTTTTACAGTGCATGTCTGGTTTTGCTGTGTTAGATTTAGTTTATTCAGTATCTTGACAAGTGATTGGCTGGAAAAAAATGTCTATGAAATGCGCTGTTTTTTTGTGGAGTCGGGTGTTGCACGTCAACTCATCAGTCAGTAATGTGGGTGTCGTTCTTTACTGCACGATGTTAACAAAATGTAATTACTGAGTTATTGTAAAGTGATTTGCATGACAGACAAAATGTACAGAAGTTTGTTTTTAGTGACTTTTTGAGAGGTGCGGAGTAACTGCAGTAAGGTCAGTTAAACAAAAAGTTGAAAATTGTAGAAAACTCTTGACAACAGATTTTATCGTCTTATCCCACCAAGCATTGCTCATCATCCTAATCGTTATATTTGTTATTATTTATTATTTCTTTTTTACAGGTTCTCCTGCATTGTCTACATTTCCACATTTTGTTTGATACCTTACTATATTTTTTTGTACAGTAATATGCATATGCCGCACTGTACATTATTTCTGCAGAAACATTTCCAATTATCGGCTTAACTCTAATATTAGTTACTTGGCTTCAGTATTTAGTTAGACCACAACAGGATATGGTTGTTTGGTGTGGTTGTGTATAGTTCGCTTGGCGTGATGATGTTGAAAAACTGTTGCATTTTTATTTACCGATGTCAAAAGAATGATTTTGTTGCTCAACATGTCTTTCTCCATTTGTCAACTGTTCTGTTAATACAGACTGATACAGTAGTGTTAATAATATTTAAATAGCATAACTATCATACTTTAGTATTTTGTGAGTATTATATATTAACACATTAACTTTATTCGTCTGAACTAGTGTATTAAGCATAATCTTGTTTTGTGCATTTTTATCTGCAGTTAAATTTGCTTATGTGACCAGTATTTTACCCTAGTGGATTTAACAGGAGATAAGACTACAGATGTATATTGTATAGATACTTTCACTGTGACCACATTGAATAACGGTACAAAATAGATAATTATATCGAGTAATTACTGTACACCACTGGTAAAACAGTTAAGTGACAGTATTATACAACAACAGCAAAGTCCGTAGTAAATTAAACACATCATGGCCGTGATACCTATCATTAACGATTTTCTGTCACACAACAGATTTCTCTCCATTCACATTTCAGAAACAAAATGGGTGTAGAAAAACTTTCAGGCACGTAGCCAGGATTTAACTTAAGGGGGAGGGGGGACGAGATG
>Ga0209782_1000911_pt1 | contig 14311 bp, 10 predicted proteins | sample WorMetmaBAHAMAS1_FD_187390 | JGI IMG/M metagenome (GOLD analysis project Ga0209782, IMG submission 187390) | Marine gutless worms symbiont microbial communities from Max Planck institute for Marine Microbiology, Germany - Inanidrilus... | ecosystem: Host-associated > Annelida > Digestive system...
ATAGTTTACCCAATTGTGTTGTAACAGCCAGTAATACTAAAACTTTTAAAACAAGACTTGATCAGTATTGGCAACATCAGGATATTATATATGATTTTCGTGCGCAAATTCATGGAACTGGAAGTCGAAGCGAGGTTTCGAGAGTAAATGTTTAATTTATAACATTTTGATCATTTGTACTCGAGAAGCTGACAAAGAGGCACATTGCCTGCGCCAGTACATCCTCTACGTCTACGTCTACGTCTAGAATTAGAATTTTTGATGTATTTTTTACTTATTTACTGTTACACTTTTAAAACAGGTGCGAGTTAAATATTCTATATGTTTTGGTGGGTGTGGCAGCTATTTTTGGTAAATTTTATATTTTATCGCTATTTCGTACTTATTATTGTAATTTATTAGTATATACGACATGAATTTGCGTAGTACGTTATTATAGTAATATACTTGACCTGCAAATACTTAAACTATGTCATAATGACTTGTTTTTGTCGTGTTTTTTTTATAGTTCCGGTATCGGGATATCGGTTTTGGGGGGTCTGTTGAAATTGCGGGGCGGATCAGATTTACGCTCTAAATGGCTGGCGTAGATTCACAAGTTCGAAATTATGGCCTGTGGTTATAGACGAATTAATATGTTAATCGCCAGATTATTTTTGTGCACAGTTAGCTTAGGATTAACGCAGTGACTATTCGTCCGGTTACCGGAACAATATCATTTACGCTAAATGTCCGGTTGACGGAGGCGACGCTGCCTGGTGGCGGGCTGACTGCCTGGTATCTCTTCAGCTAGTTGAACGAAAATGATGGCAAATTATAAATAAATAACTAAAATAAAATAAATAGCATTGTCAACAACACGTATAGACTTTCTTGAATGCTCAAAAATTCAGTAAGGTACAGTAGTACCACGTAGTACCGGTACAAAGATTCATTAGTGCTATTTGCTAACCATTTACCAATAAGTGCTGTGGCTTAGTGGTTAGGCCTCTGTCTTTTAATTCGGCTGGTGATGGGTTCGAATCTCAGTTGGGTCACCGATTTTTTTGTGCATTTTTATCGACTGAAACCGAATTTCATTTGATTTTGCTCCATTTCCACAAAGGTAATTTGCAGTCTGTTTCATGAGTTGTAATTCTGAACTTTTGTCTTACTTTATACTTGACATTTCCGTTCATTAGTTCAAATCCAATCCGACTTATCTGTGGCCACTGCAGTATAAAATTTATAATAAATAGCGTGGATTGTAGCTGCTGTTCCAGTGACCTATGAGTGGCGGTGAACGTATAATTTTAATTTTGTGTATTTGCCGACTTCCGCCGTAAACTTAGGCTGCCGGACAAATAGCGTCATGGCTGTTGCTCCGGTGACCATAGGAATATCATCCACTGCCGTTTCAGCTATATTTCCGGCAACCGGAACAATAGCCAATTGGCTATTTATCCGGTAACCGGACGAATATCACCTGCCTAGGATTAATCACCAAGTTTGCGTGAGATGGATCATTAGATGAATAGCGTCTTCATTTCTTGCGCATTAAGCAGTAATGATTAGACAATAAACAAGGTGATATACTAGCCATTGTGCACTATAAGATACAGTGCCAGGCTATAACTGAGTCATAATTCTTGATGTGATAACGAATGTCATGCATCTGCATTGTCACAGAAATGATGAAATAATGTGTTTACACTCATTCTTCACCAACAACCTTTTATGGTTAAAAAGTTTACTCTAGGTAGCTTCTATTAAGTCATAAATTATGTAATTAGTTATGATTTTTACATGGATATTTTCAGCAAACGCCTTACGTCTTTACTGCTAGGTGCAAGTTGAAAGTAGCACAAAAAAGTTACAGCTGTTTTTGACTTGATAATTTTTCACAGAATTACAAAGCGTTTATTTGTTGAAGGTAAGTTAGTCTTAAACTAGAAATTTGTGGCAAAGCCTAGCGTATAGCCCACTCGGCACCATAGTTACCCCCTAATGAATACTAACGAAACATGTTTAATTAGGCTACTGATCACTGCCTTGCCTAGCCTTAAGTCACCCCAGAAAAATTTTGGATGCTGACTGTACAACTTCTTATGTCTTCAACTCTGGGGTCACTGAACTGAATCTCATGAAATTTCTACAAGATTTACAGAAATGACTGCTGATTATCTGCTGAAATCAAAATTGCAATCTTCTAATCCGTTTTGGAAAGCCAAGGTGATGAATGAAGATCGTCATCAAATTGTGGCCAAATCGCAGCAGAAATTACGCGTTTCAACCGTGTAAACTCCAAGATTACTGGATGCAAGTTCACCAAATTTGTACATGATGTAGCTGGATTATTGCAAAAAATCCATTGTTGAACGCTGGCGATGTATGCGAACATCTCCCAGATTTAACGTCCTTTGGGCGCCCGCCAAATGAATATCGGGATAATGATACCAACCAATACACGTACCGTACCTGTAAAGTAGGTCAAATTTGGTCCAGGATATTCTGAGATATTTAGCATGATATGCCGATTTTTGCCATATTGCCACAAGAGGTGTTATTGTTAACAGCATATACTCTTGGGTTTCTGGACTGAATGTCACCAAAATTGTACACAAAGTAGAGAAATTTATTGTATTTAGTCTTTTGAAATCAGAATTGCGATATTGCAATCCATTTTGAAATGGCAGCACGACAAAGGAGATTGGACTGGGAAAAACGCCAATTTTTTTACTTTAATTGGTTGCCATGGAAAACTCCCTTATGAAATCGATATAAGCTAAATGAAGTTAACTAGCCCTGTCATCCGTCTACCAATCCTGAAATTTTGGTAAAGATTGGTTCATTAGATTCTGAGCTATTGGGTCTAGAAAGTCGAGTATTAAAAAATAAAAAAAATACACAATTTTGTTTTACTTTCTTAAAAGTGTTATTTCCTAGATTAGATATTTCTGTTTTTAGCAGTTTAACTAAAAATTGGAATGGCCCCAACATGATCATGCTCATGTGAGTCATGACATTATTATTTCTTGCAAAAGTTGCTCTGTGTTTATTTTTTATTTATAGCCTAAAGGTAGTTAAGATCAGATGGTGCCAAAGTTATGTAGTATCATATGTAAATTTAAACAGTTTATTATTTGCATTATCTTAGATGTACATAGGCTAATTCATAACTTTGGCAAATGCAGGCATTCTTGCAGGTGTTTGTGGATGTATGAGTTCATGTATTCACTGAAGCTTTACTTTATGTAGAATGAATATGTGTTTAATTTGTAATATTATGCAATTAATTACTGCAGATGTTTATTATGATTATAATATTGTTAGCAAAAGATGACTGACAGAAAGTCACAGTTTGTTCGCCAGAGCAAATTCCGCCATGTGTTCGGCCAGGGAGCAAAGCGTGATCAATGCTATGACAATATCCGCATTACCAAGAGCTCGTGGGACTCGACCTTCTGTTCAGTGAACCCAAAATATCTTGCAGTCATTACTGAAGCTGCAGGTGGAGGAGCATTTCTGGTGCTTCCTTTGCAGAAGGCTAGTGATGCATGTCTTTCTTTCTGACATTTATTGTGTTGAGTTAATTATTCTTTGTCATTCATGTACAAAAATTTTCATGTGAGTTCTGTTCTATGTATATTTAGCACTTTGTGTATATTTATTATTAATTTAACAAAGTAATGGAGTAATAGTTTATGTCAGTAATACAAAATCAGTTTTTTATATCACAAATAGAAAGTATTTTTGAGTGTATTGCAAGAGATATAGCACTTATAATCCTGACTTGAATTTCAAAAGTAGTTGCTGGTTGGAAATTTTCCCAAATTTATATAATATTTAACAGCCAGTAGGATGTTAATTAATGCATAAATTTGCAGTCAGCTTTAGCAATGATAAATATAACAATTACCAGTAACTTTTGCGGTGAAGTGTTTTGATCTGTGTTCATGATTAGCTTTTGCATTTATTATATTAGGTTGGACGTGTCGACCGCGAAGCACCACTCGTTGTCGGACACAAAGCCGCAGTTTTAGATATTCAATGGTGTCCACACGATGATGATCTAATTGCAAGTGGATCTGAGGACTGCACAGTGAAGGTGTGGCAGATACCAGATGGTGGTCTCACAGAGAATCTCCAAGAACCTGTTGCCGATTTAATTGCACATCAGCGCCGTGTTGGCCTTGTTGTTTGGCATCCGACTGCTCAGAACATATTACTTAGTGCAGGTAGCATAAAGTGATTCGTTTACAAGATGAACTGTAGCAGCAACTCGTTTCGGAATTTGTGGTTTAAAGTATTCCAGCCTTATCCTGTGAGCAGGGTTGTTAAGAGTAACAAAATGTATTCTGGCAGTATTTATAATGCTAAAGTGGTAACAGCTGATGCATGAGCTTATGGTACATCTGGTTGGCAATTTTGTCATGTGCCTTATTCCAAGAATGTAGCACTAAGCCTAGCTTTGTTGTTTGTTGTCATGCAGCCATGTCATGTAATCAGGTTGATCAGTATTATGAGTAAATAGCTGCCATGTTACGTATAGTATTGCAGTGTTTTGGTGTCCCAGTGAGTGCAGTGAGCCAAAGTTCTGGCAAGTAGAATGCATTTGCTGGGCAGGCATGGTGAATATTAGCTCACTTATAAACGGATATTTATGTAATAAAGTGAAAATTGTTTGTAAAGACTATGGTGCATTGTGACTATTTGCTTATTGTGCCTTAGAAATACTAATACCAACATAGAGACAATGACACATAGAAAGTTTGAGATGGATGCATAATTGACCTAACATTGTCAAACTTGTAATTGTTAATGAGTTTATGAATAAGATAAATAAGCACAATATATTCACAGTGTCGATGCACTTGTATTGCAGGCTCTGATAACAAGATGTTTATCTGGAATGTCGGCACGGCAGAAATGATAACAGAGATTGAGCTTCCGGACATTGCACTCAGTGCATCGTGGAACTGGGATGGCAGCAAGCTGGTTGCCACTTGCAAGGACAAGAAAATTCGGTTGTTTAATCCAAGGACTGGTGATATTGATAAGGTGATATGGCATTCTTGTGGATATATGACTAGATTATTTTTATATGTTATTTTTTTGGTTTTCAGATGCCTCTAAAGCAACTGTGATGGACCATCAGTTTTCTCTGCTGAGCTACTGTATTTGTAGCTCTGTCTAGAAATTATATTTGCAATGCTGTGAATACTGTTTATCTTCATACTATTTACTTCTGTATTTGTGAATTAAGAATAATTCCTTAACCAAATCACGAAAGAGCAATCTTTTGTGATGTACTTTCCAATTTTATAATACTATAGGATTTTCGGTTGTTCATATGTCAGTATTGTGGTGCTATATTGTAGAAATATTTTAAATAAATTTCCGTATGGCAAACTTGCTGTTTGATTACTGTATGCAGGAGGCAGCTGGGCATGAGGGTGCAAAACCTGCTCAAGTGGTTTTTCTGCAAAATGGTTATATTTTCACATCAGGTTTCTCAAAGATGAGCGAACGACAGATTGCTTTGTGGGATGCTGTGAGTTTATCTTGTGATTAAAACATTTTGCTTTTGGAACAGGCATTTAAAGAACAATACGTTATAACAGCATCATGCTTATGATGTCCAAATGATAGTTTATAATAATAATAAGACGATATTTATGGCGCTGTCGTCATGGCTCAGAGCAATTGCAAGAGTTCACCTGGTTTATTTGATAAATGCAGACTGAACTCTCAGACCAAGCCAACCGACTTGGGCTGTGAGTTTAGAGAAAATTGGCAGCTACCATCCACATTCACCATTGCCATTTATTATTATTACTCAGCCTGAAAGCTGATACTTATTTTGATCATCCCATGGAGGGCAGAAAGCTGAGTTGAGCTAGGCACTGCAGGAAGGGTGCAGCCCGTGCCCAGGACTGCATATCACAATGGCTGTCGCAATAAGTGCACTGACGGCAGTCTCTCACACTGCAGCCAGGTACGCCACCACTGGACCACTGCGACCTGCTAGGAAAGTGGGTGTGAACAACTTGTCCAAGGTTGTTGCCCGACAGCGCACGGCCAGGATTCAAACCAACCCGCAGCCATTGAGTCGCAAGTCGAATTACCATGTACGACTATCGAGTCACCACATAATATAATTACACTGTTAGCTGTGTCAGCTATATATATTGCAAGTGTCTACATGTATATAAATTCATCATAATATAGTTAACAAGTGTGAATTTAGTTTCATTGGTTAATTAATAACTTTTTAATCACTAATAACACTATTTATGTGATTAACTTTGAGTCATATTTTACTGTATGAGAATTCCACTCTCATACAGAAAACTCATAGCACTGAGTATCATTTGAAATTCTGCTAATATAATTATGAGTCATATAGTAGAAGTTCTTGTCACAGTGTAGAAAGTTATAAATACTATATCTGAAATGAGCTTCATGGTTACTCAAAGTCATTAGTATGCTAATATTTGATAGATCACATAAGCCTTTCTATTGGTTTTCTGTTGTAAGTATATGTTTGCTTTGTATCATTTTGAAGATCACTTGTTTACGGATTAGGAACTTATGTGAATGCAGAAGTGTAGTTGACTTTGAACAGAACAGACATTCTGTTCAAATATGACAGTTAAAATTGTAGCTTGTGTCTGAATTGTTATGGTTTGTAATTAATTTTGTGGCTTATGTACACTGTATTCTTCATATGCTGGCCCTGGAAAGATCTCAAGTAGTTGAAATGTCACTGTGTCACTGTGATAGGTCACATACGACTTATTAGCATTTTGTCTTGTGTTATTTATGAGATACAGTCATGTATGTAACACAGTGTTGTTTTGTTCATTAGTGACTTGCTTATATGATACGTGCAGACTGCCTTTAGATATTAATAACACATATTATTTGTGTAAATGAACAGAATCTCAAGAATGTGACAATCACTGAACTGGACAACAGCAACGGAGTGCTGTTTATCTGCTACGATCCTGACACCCAGATGGTTTATCTGTGTGGCAAGGTAGTGATTTGAACTTTTCTATTTATGCTGACAGAATGCTTGTTAACATTGTACAGTTGCCATCCGTATTTGTTTTAAAACATTCATGCCATATCCAATATGACCAGTATTTTTGTGTATGTCCCACATCCACAAACCTGAGGTAGTCATAATCATGCTTTCCCAGCAGGCAAAGTGAATTCTATGTCAGCTGTCAATTTGACCATACAGCATGCATATGCAGAGTTTTGCAGCATTAATACATTATGTGCAAGCCATGAGGAAGAGATGTGAAAACCAAACTTGGACTCTAAGTAGAGAAAGCTAACGGCAAAACTAAGTAGTTTAGACTGTATCTAGGACAAAATGAACTGAAGTGGTACTTACTATGCTTTGGGCAAATGTAGCTCTCACTTGGAATGATATTCATTCAGGCTAAGACGATTAACTTCTCTGTTGTAATTGGCCATGGCTTATTGGTAAGACAAAGCTGGCAAACTACAACTGCTCATTATGTGGTCAGAAATTTATAGGTAACTTATCCTTTTGTGTTTACCTCATGAAATATGAGGAATTAGACGAGAGGAATTTTTGTAACTGTAAATGATTTATAAGAACATTTAAAAGGCAATTAAAACCTTTGGTTACATTGGCCTGTAATTAGCCTCAAGTCATTCTGTTCTGTGAGCAGTGCAACATGTTTATGTGGCTGAATGCTATTTATTTCTGTCACCAGCCAGCTGCCAGCTGCAGAACTAATTCACTAAGAAATTGCCCGCTTGTCTTCACTGTCACCAGACTGACCTGCTTTTACATCAGCCGTCCTCATTGACTAACATTAATATATCATATGAAACACAAAATGAATAATAAAATTTTTATCTGGTGAAGAGATGCAACATTTTGCCATTTGTTTGTTAATGGTTTAATCACTTTTTTTGAGACTTTTAATGGATAATAACTTAAAATTGCTAATTCTGGAAGTGGTCTTTATGCAAACAGTTCTCTCTTCCTTTTCTTAAGGTTTAAAAAAGTAGCTATCTGTACTTGGATAAACAAGCGATCATGCAATATAAAGTTGTGTTTGCATAGCTAGTAATTAAGTTGCTTTTAAAATAATGTGTAATGAAGAAACACATAAGCATGTATCGCTGATAACCTTATTTTTTTCAGGGAGACAGTATGATACGGTATTTTGAGATAACTGACGATGCTCCGTACATTCATTATCTCAACATGTATCAGTCGTCTGATCCACAACGAGGAATTGGTTTCATGCCGAAGCGTGGTGTCAATGTTAACATCTGTGAAATCTCACGGTAATGTCTCTACTGTTACTTAAAATTTTATATAAATTTTCCTCTGCAATTTCTCATAGTCACAGCCTATAGCATCTACATGTACAGTTAAAAATGTTCGTTTTTGCCATATTGTTAATATTTATAACATGTAGTTACAGAATTGTAATAATAAATAGCATCTGCTGTACTTTCAATTTTTGTTTATAGTCTGGCATATGTAATTTTTATTTCAATATCAGAAGGGGTCACAGTATTTCACTCAGCACATCTGTCTGCCTGTCTGTCTGTTTGCTCACATATCTCAAAAATCACTCATCTGAACTTCAAAAAATTTTCTGTACCTGATGCCTGTTGAAATAGTTCAGTCTTACTTTAATAACAATGCAACTGGCTATATACCAACTGATTTAACAGTGAATGCACATGCGCACTGAATATTCTTTCAAAAGGCATGTTTGAGCAGTTACAGGATAAACAAAAATGGACAAATTTGCACCTCATTTGGACATCTGTAAGACATGGAGTACTTTCAGCTTTATGAGTGGCTTTGCCTCATCAGAGGTTGTGCTCCTAGACCCCCTTTGTAGGCACTTTGCACTTTGCTCTCACCATATAAACTTCCCAACTTTTATCACGAAGTTTAAGCCCCACACAGATGTCTGTTTAGTTTACTTTGCTTGCATATTCTCCATATGTGTATAGTGGGCAATGGAAAGCCAGTGTAAGTGGAGTGTCATTCCTTCTCAGACGTTGGTGCATGAAGAAGTTAGGTACAATGAAAGTCTCTCTGATTGGAATTTGAAGTGGTATTTACCTGAATTACATCGGCAATCAGCTGATCATCATTCACGTGGAATATGACCATTAAACAGTGCACATTTGTGTACATTTCTAAACTTATGTTTGTGCTGAGACAAGAGTGTAATTTTTTTTATAGTGATTGATAATATGTTGCAAATTTGTTGAGGTTTTCATAATGTAGTAAATTGGTTACAGATTCTACAAGCTGCACACAAAAGGTTTATGTGAAGTGATCCCAATGACAGTCCCAAGAAAGGTTTGTTTTGAAATTTACATTCTTAATTAGTTTTTTAAATAATTAGTACGGGCACGTGGAGTATAAAACTGCTCTTAACACAATCATGCAGTTCTTAACTGGTGTACCAGCTAACACAGGTTGACCTGTAGAATGGCTTTGAAATGGTTATTATGTATTTGATGGTTCCATTTCCTTGATGAACTTTAGCACTGCTGTCTGTGTATGTCAAATATGGTTTGTTAGAGTTCTTAGTGTATTCATTACTTATTGTTTATATTTTCTTAGCCTGATGCCTGTCACTGATAAGCATTGTCAGGACAGGGAAAGGAATCTCTGTTGTAAGAGAATAATGACTGTTAGAAAGTAGCAAACTGGAACCAGTCCTGGCATTCGATAGCTGTTGTGAAGGAAGCATTACCTTTCCTCTATGATGTCTGTTGGTAGATGAAGAATGGGTGAGGTCAGGCATTAGTGGAAGTCAGTCGTCTTTATGTTTCTGTATGTGTACATATTTGTACTGTTATTTTAAAAAACATTCCAAGCTGACCGTGACTCCTGTGAATACTGGGTTGGTGTTGATATGTTGTAGTCGGAGCTGTTCCAAGATGATCTGTATCCAGACACACCTGGCGATGTCCCGGCAATGACTGCAGAGGAGTGGATTGCGGGGAAAAATGCACCACCAATACTTGTATGAAACTGAGATACTTGTGATATTTTAGCAAGTTAAAATGTTGTTTATTGATTAATTGATTGTTAAAGTTTAGCAAAAATTATAATAGCTTTTTTATTTTCAGGCAGTAGTTTAGTTTATTTTGTTGCCACGTTGATATGGCAAATCTCTTAAAACTATTGCTTGTACATTAGTAGTGATTGTATTTACTGCACTAGGTGGCTTTTGCAGTATCACAAGAATTCATGTGTTTCTATTTTTACTGGCCAGCAATAGCATTACAAGTGGACATTCTTATGAACTATGTACTGGGTCCTGTTGCTAGAGCTCCAACCATCTTGTGTTTACTCTGCAGAGTGACAGTATGTCAGCCTTGCCAACTCAGAGCTGTGAAAAGCAAACCACGAAACTGCATAGCACTGGACTCCCAAATATGCAGAACACACTGAAATCTGAGTTAGAGTTTAAGCTGTTATTTACTGTCTGTCATTTGTCTTGCAGAGAGCAAATTTATATTTAGTTTATTTAATTATTACGTAATAATGCTGTTGAATGACCTTCAATACGTACGAATGCATTCTGTTGTACTGTTGTCAGATATCACTGAAACATGGATACAAACCCACAAAAAAGGCTGGCATAGCTAAAATGGCACCAAAGCCAGTTGGAGCTGTAAACAAGGTTTATACAATATGTCTTCGTTAATGTTCTTTTTATCTTGAAGTATCAGTTGTTGTTAGAACTTAGTGCTATTAAAATACGATGATAGTTCTTGGTGTAGTTTATGATTGAGAGCAGTTTAACACATTTATGCTGCTGATTCTTGTATTATGTGAAATCTTTTATTTGAGAGATATTACCTTATTTTGCTGTTCAAGATGTGCATTGTGCTGATCATTGACAAGATGGTGTTATGAGATGTAGATTGTATCTATATCTATTTTGCTGTTCTTGTTTTGTGTATGTTTAGATGTATTGTGTGTGCATTGATTACTTGACATATTGTGTTAGCTAATATTTCCAGCTGGCTGGTTAGAGATTACAGCTATGTAGTTCAATCCACAGAATTTGTGACATATTTATATACTTTGTATTATCATGTAGATAAGCAAGTCCCTTTTTGCTAGTTCCCACTTTTACTTTTAATCAATAAATCTATGGATCATACCTACCACAATTATAGATCCTGCTGTCCATCCTGAATATATCCCAGAATCAGTGATTCAAGTCAAGAGTCTCATATACAAAAAGTTAGAAATATCTTCTATGGTGTAAGCTATCTGCTAAGCTGCTGTGATGCTTTTGTTATGTGGCAGGATGCTGGCAAAGAGGCCGAGCTGTTGGCAGAGATAGCAAGATTAAAGGCTTCCCTGCAGGAGAAAGATTCGGAGCTTGAACAGTTGCGGACAAAACTTGCACAGTACGAGCACTGAACGTTCCACAGATTGCCGCTTTGGACATCACCAGTTTGGTTTCGTCAAGAAGTCATTATTAAGAATTATGTTCTTATTATACGACGACTGCTTGTAGTTCATAAGTCTTTAGATTTTGATTTTTCTGCTGTTTTTGAATTTGCACTGACTGACCTGCACCACCGTTCTGCTCCGTTGTGAGCAGTTACTGTCTAATCAGTGCTGTTGTTAGTATTATCAACTAAGTATGTGACAAACTAGCAGCTGATACTGGCCTCTCTGTAACTAATGACTGCCAACTTACACCTTGCTAACAGATGTAAATAGGTAGTCTAACCACGTACTTGCATAGCACCCAAAGATGGCACAGTCCACAGTCCACCTTATTTCCACCTTATTCACTGTCACAAATGGCAACTCAATTCAGCCATTTTTGCATGGCTGATGTTGGATTTTCTGTATACATTACATTGTATTACCCAGTTTCACGCTGAAAATTTGCCACTTTTCATGAAAGCATCTGGACCCAGTCTAATTCATTGTTCCTTAGACCCACGCTATTTACTGCCCCAAATAATATTTTGATCAAGTCGGCCATTTTCCCCGAATTCACACTCATTAACTATGGACAGAATGACGATGGAACTCAAGCGGTAAGAACAGGCTGCTTATGCTTCAGTGCAGTGCATCTTAAAAATACACAGTTGCTAGTTATAAATAGTGATCGTAACATGGCAAACCTTTTGTTTGCATTTTATTTAGCAGTGACTTGATACATATTTACAAATTTTCCGAACCAACTTGTTTTAGCTAGAAATAAGTTTATATTTATTATGGTCAGTGCTGGATTGATAATTGCAAAGGAAAACCAGATTGTCGTTAATTGCAGAACTGTATGCAAACCATGCAGCAACTAATGTATATATGTGTATATGTGTGAAAAAGTTAACACATTGATAAATAAGGGTGCACAGATTGTATTCTAACATATAATAGTAACATTAGCAACAGCAGCAACAAGAAGTCCTAAAGTAGTTTGTAAAGAGGCTGCATCACTGGAATGTTGTACAGGAATGCTTGCCGATGCCGTATTCTCACTATGTTTTACATTATGCCATGCCATTCCCCCCTCCCTCCAAAAAAATGCCCTTTACTCTTGGGGAATCTGGACCCCATCTAACACATGGTTCTCTGGACCCACCACCCCAAACGACATCTCAGTCGAATCAGCCATTTTTTCCACAATGCAAGTTCATTACCATTGGATACAATGACAACAGAACTCGACCTGTAAGAATAGGCTGCTAATGCTATATGTGTAACGAGAGCTAATAGTAGCACAGTATTTATATTGAGCCTCAAGAGTCGTAGGATACAGAGCAATTTCACTTTTTCAGCATCTAGAACTTGCCACTGTGCACTCATCTTATTCCATCCATGTTCATTCCAGTGTATTCTCAAAAATTAGCAGAATTTTAGCATTGTGTTTATTAGCAAATCTCCAGATAACAAGATATTTTTTATCATTTAAATGTATTCTTGAATCAGTGATCATATTTTGCGAATGAATTATATTGACAGTGTCTCATCGTTAACTGTATTGCCAGTAATTTATGCTACATATTTTGCAACAGCCGCTGGAGCTTTACTAAGATCTGCGATCAGCAAATTCTGTCACCAGTTTTTGCATTAGTATTGTTGACCATCGTTTCTTAGTTGCTGGTTGAAGTTGTGTATAGCCAGTTGAAATCATGATTTCTTTAGTAACTGTAAAATGTGCACTCATATTGACCTGTAAAGCTATGTTGTCAGCGCACTTGATAATCTTTTTTGACGTCAGGGTCAGTGCATGCCTAAGACTTTCCAGGGACTGTATGTCTATGGACATAGCTCAAAACATTGTCCCTTTAGAGCGCATACAGACATGCAGAGAGACAGATGCACGCGCAGAGTCGCAGATCCAACTGAACGCCATAGCCATGTCTTGGCTAATGAGAGCATGGGTAATGATGGCTGTTGCAGTTGGCAGACTTTGAAATATTTGCTTTTGTGTTAAAATGGGCCCCGCCTGTTAAAGGCAAGGATTCAAGAGTTTTGTTTGTTTTTGTTGTTTTGCTTGTCGTAATTTTGGTATTATGCTAGTTGTAGGTTTTTGTCTGTACCAGCGCAGTGCCAAGTGATTGCAGAGAAAAACCTCCAGTAGCGTATTGTGAGTCTAAACTGTTTCTGGAAAACTGGAAATGTAATTTGACAGACATTTCGAATTGTGATTTTACGTGATGTATATTATTGGTTGTGTCTGTCACTCTTTAGTATACACTACTGCCACCATGTACTATCTACACTGAAAGTGCCATTCATTAGACAGCAGTCAATAATTGAGTAATTGTTGTGTTCTGTTGCTGTGTTTATGTTGGTGTGACACTGCTGGCATCTTGTACTATTGTGATGATTTTATTTCTACTATTACCATTGATGCTTTTGTTACTTTATCGCTGGTTTAATGGATAACATCATGTTTCATATTGTGGCCAGGAATAGGCGATGCAAATATGGTGTATACTGTAAAAAATACTCATTTATCCGCGGATATTTTGAGGCAAGTTGTCAATATTTTAATGGAACCAGTTTCGTATCCGTAAATTGACGGAATAATGTAGACTGGGCCCACATCGATTTATTGTATGTTATACAACTGTCTCGAGTGGTATAAGTGAGTGTTAACAAATTTATGCCACGATAGACAGTTGTATAACACACTTATTCCACTGTCGCACGAGTCGCCAGCGGTAGGCCTACGAATTTCACGCTTGAGTGGATCCGTGAGTTAACACTACGTTATTCCACGCCAGACATACATTGTAGACATAGGAGGCACGAGTGCGA
>Ga0209782_1000913_pt1 | contig 14286 bp, 12 predicted proteins | sample WorMetmaBAHAMAS1_FD_187390 | JGI IMG/M metagenome (GOLD analysis project Ga0209782, IMG submission 187390) | Marine gutless worms symbiont microbial communities from Max Planck institute for Marine Microbiology, Germany - Inanidrilus... | ecosystem: Host-associated > Annelida > Digestive system...
CAGCACATCTCTGCACGGTTCATCGACACACATTCTAACAAGCTGTCCACCGACTCTCAACATACGACAAAATACGGTGCCAACATGGTCACGGCTGCATCTCGCATGTCGGCCGAGCCGATTCATCCCGATTAGATGCAGTGTCCACGATGGAGGAAAGATCGGCAGCAGCAGGTGTGATGCAAAAGACGTGCCGACTTCCACCGTTCAACTGCACTCGTCGACTCTGTTGATGGCTGCACTTCAGTGAAAGACTTACGAGGGACTATTCAAAGCTGATTAGATTGTCAGGAGGCTAGCAAAACAAACACCGACAAACAATCATTTTACGGCCATTATACAGGTCAACCCCAGATAAGATGTACAGGATTCCGTTGTGGCAATGTTTTACTGCATGCGTGCTAGAGCCTATAACGAAATGTGCATTCGGATTGCGAAGATGTAGTTCCCGATGTTACCGAGATCACCTCCGCGATGTATTCATGTCATCATATTTAAATTTTATTCACCACATTGATAAGCATAGTTTCCACAGCAAAGTAACTACCTGTTGTTGCAATGTATTTTAACAACGTATCGTTGAAATGACAAGAGTATAGTTATCTACCAAAACCACCAGCCAGATAACGTGCTGAAATCACCAACATTACCGGTAAAAGATATCATCAGTTACGTTACCGGAGGCAATCTGACTGAATGGGAAATGTACCTTTGGCAGGTGACTCTCTGATGCCTGCTTGATGTGCCGACACCAGTCAACAGCCAGCGCACGTGATCCTGCTTGGAACTTGTAGGAGTTCCCTGTGTTAAGAAACATATGCAATGTGGCAGCGATACGCCGAGACAGAAAGTGGTCTTTGTTGGGTTCGCCATCATGCACGCTGCACTGGGTCATCACCATCATCAGTATAAAGAAGGAACTAAAAGTTGGTATTTTCGGCCAAATGTTCGGCATGCCACCTGCGTGCCAGAGAGCCCTAACCCTGCTAACTCTAAGACTAAGCCTAAACCTAACCCTATTTGAATGTTTGGCCAAACATTTCCACCCTCAATCAATGCTCTGAGGTTGTTGGTTGCAGGGAGCGAGAACACCAGCCTGTAAGAGTGCTGTTGCAACAGTTTTCCAAATGTTCCACTTCTGGCCATCAGCAGTGATGCTGGAACCTCACTCGGATATGCCAGTTACAGGAAACCCAAAGTGACACTAACAATAACAAATGATAAGTTTAACGCTGCTAACTTTAAGACTAACAGCATCGAGAACACAAAATGAAAACACGCCATACCGAAATTGGTGTATGTGCTGTTACCGTAACCATAATTCTAAAATGTCTGGCTCACTTTCAAAGCTTAATCAACTCTTCGCTGATACATAATATATTTCACAAATTTAACAAAAACATCCACCAACATTAACTTTTTCAGTTATTCTGCTAACGAAGAAACGGACAAACACAGGTCAAAATATTAACCTCGCCATCCAGTGGCAGGGGTGGAGGTTAAAGCACAGTTTAGCTACTCAACATGTCCACAATTCTTCAAACATTAAATAATAAAGCATACAACTTAGTTCCAGCTGCATCAACCTCAGTTATGTTTAAGTTATCTCAGCTGTTAACCTAATGCAACAACACTAGTTACTGGCCAATTCAAAGTCAATTTTTAACATGGCATTAATATGTGCTTAAATCGCAGATTAGCAAATAAAATTACCAGTGGAAGCAACTTATATTTGTCTTTCGCAGTTGCATGCATAGAGCTTAACTGGAACTAAACAAAAATAAACAAAAAAATCCAATAAGCATTAATTATTCCACCGTCGCACTCGTGCCTTCTATGTCTACAATGTATGTCTGGCGTGGTATAACGTAGTGTTAACTCACGGATCCACTCAAGCGTGAAATTCGTAGGCCTACCGCTGGCGACTCATGCGACGGTGGAATAAGTGTGTTATACAACTGTCTATCGTGGTATAAATTCGTTAACACTCACTTATACCACTCGAGACAGTTGTATAACATACAATTAAAAAGACTGAAAGTCAGTGGAATGAAAAGTAAGTACATAGCTAATCCACCAGAGTTCTTTTACGATAAACTCAACACTATACGAACTTACATTATAAAACATAAAAATATAAGGTTTACCAGCCCTGACACCTTCCGCCATCACCTCAAGACCCACTATTTCCAGCAGGCTTTCCAACCCACTTAGCGCCTAACTCTTGCACCTCAGATTCAGCTTTGGCTGATCATAGTGTACGTTTACAATTTATATTTACTTACTTACTTACTTACACTATACAGTTAGCAAGCAATCAGGTTTGGCTTCACTGACCTTGTTTTGGATCAGTCAGCACAAATGAGTCTGGATGATAAGGACTGTCGCCGATGACAACCATCCACCCGGTCACCGTCACCATCTTGCACGGATCTTCTTTGAACTAGCACAACACACATTTACTATCTATATTATAATAATCAAACAGTCTGATTTTCTGTCTGTGTCCCGAGCGTGAAGTGGGATACACAGGCAACAATCGCGCAAAGTGCGATTGTGAGGCCACGATCGCGCAAAGTGCGATACACAATCATGCAAAGCGCGATCGGGAGAAGAGCAATTGTGGTTCGTTATTATTATCATTACTGCTTCTTGAACAACTCAGTGAAAAAATTAATTTTAGTCATTTCTGGTACACAAAATCCAACATCAGAAAGTAACAAATCAAGTTGCCGCTGTACACTGATAAATTTAAAAGTCACGTTTCACAAATACGTTTCTTATAACATTTCAGCTAAAAGTGAACAAGTTCTTAGAGCATGAAACCAGGTTTATTTTTTCACTGATCAGTGATAATTTACCGTGGCTCTCCTAAGAACTCACAAAATGACCCGGCATACACGCCAGTTGCAACCAAACAACTCAACATCAGTGACAGTCAAATCAGCAATTTGCCGAGACATGGGATGAATAGCAGACGGTATGGTAGATGATGTGTGACAGATGGTGTCACAAGACTTAAGGGCGTACAAACACAGATTAGAGTAACAGACAGTACCCGAGATACAGCTTGTCTAAAACAATAACCGACAGTTTTCAAAGTCATCCAATTTTGGGGTAACAATATTACTTTGACCAGGTGAATGAGTTCTCTGCAGTCCATAAGGTAGTGCAAAGATATTATCAAGTGTGGTGAACAGATGCAAAATCATGTGTGTCAAATTTCTTCAGGATTCCACGTACCATTAGAGTGCACAGTTGTGCGATCCGCAACTGAGCAAAGTGTTAGCAACGAATCATTCTCTACATGCACAAATGTGATATACGCACCGATTCTCGACTTGATCCACGGATGCACCGGGCAGGAAAGTAGACCAAACACGTCTTCCACAATCCCATCCAATAGCGAGTCCACGGACACATCTACACAGACAATAGCCAGCCCTGTATGACACACATCACTGCAACAAAGCAACTGCAGAAGCATGTCTATACCAAATTCATGAACAACAACAACAACATGACTTACCATTCAGTTAATTTTGGCAAGCAACCTATAGTTCTTTACATTTATTAATATCGACTGCTCACTATTCAGCAATAATGGATTATTAATACACCGCCTGAAATTGAATAGTGGTAAACAAATGCAACAACATAGGTCTAAAACACGAGAAAAATTACATCTAATATACACAATACACACACAAGGGCAGCAGCATGCTTCGAAAAGTGCTATGGCCACAGGCGCGTAAGCATGCTCTGTGCAAAGGTACGCACCAGGCATCGAAAGCGAGATGCTGAATGCATCAAGGGGGAGGAAAATGGGGACAGGATATCCCCCTCCTCCGTCGACTAATGTGTCTGGGGGAGCATTATAAGCTCCCCCAACAGGATCTGCGGTAGCTCATCAGTCTGACAGCTATAAGATTCATTTCATCACATTGTCACAGTCTGTTTACTGATGCAAACATTCTACTTTACTCACTGGTATGAAATAGCACAAGTACTTACTGACGGCTTCTTGCCGTTCTTGAGAAGCGTCTTTCGCTTGACAGCACTCTCCATGTCGTAGCTGACTTTGTAGAAGTCGGCAGGTAGCTCTTCCGGTCTATACATACACACACTATAGACAGCTATAGCAAACCGCTGGTAAACAACAATTACAAGTTTCTTGAGAGACAAATACAACATACAACACCATACTATAGAACAGCATCTTCATGAACAGCACCTAGTGCTTTCCTACTAAATATATTACTTGCCAGTTATATCTCTGACTTGAACTGCTAGAGTTCATAGAAAGAATAAGTGACACAAATGATGCAGCATAATATAATACTACAGCATAACAACAGTATAAAATATGCATGACAAATGTATTTATATAAAGTGCCTGATATGCTTATAAATGTACAGCATCACGGATATTATCTTTAAAAACTCTAAATACCCTAAATACGACAACCGATGACATTTAAATCAAAATAAATACTTATGTAAAATCTACCACAATTTCAGCTGTAATGGAAAACTTTTACTTGTAATGAAGCTATCATGCATGATGGCATGCAGCATTGCCATTATCCACAGCAACAAGAGAAACTAGGAGACTCCCACAAAGTATCCAGATGGCTGCTTTCACTACATGACATGGCTAGAAACGGTTACTTTTATTTCAGTCAAATAATCACGCATCACTCACTACTTAAATATTCTGTGAAGGTACTTTCAACTAGTCGTATATGAACTCACTTAATTGACGGCAGGTCCTTGTCACTGCAAGATTCATCCAAATTTACTTCACCTGAAAAAAGTTGTACACCACAATCGATGTTGTAAAAAACAACACGCATTGCTGTTTCTCTTACAACCTCACTCTCTTACACAAATTCTTTCTGCATTTATGAAATTTGACCAAGCCTGCTTGGAGCAAGTGTCGTTAATGCATTAAAAATAGCTAGGTATGTATCTAATCAAGGAACCTACGTCTGTTTCCATAGCTGTTTCACGTCTGACCCCTAGTTAGCTGGTACCCCTTCATTTTTCTTCTTCCTCCATTTGTACTTGGGCAGAATTTTGGAGATAAGTCGTACTAAATTTTATGGCCCAGATCTCCATATCATGACATATCTTTTCTTCATCTACTACTGAATCCATCTATTCTGGGTCTCCAATGCCAGAACCTGTTTCTGACAGGAAGTTACAAATTCACTGGCAGTATTAGTGAAGAGCTCTCAGTACTGGTTGAAGACTTTTTTTAACGTACTCACACATGAAGCTGATAAATGAACAACAGACCTGATCCGCGTAGTGAGCTGTCGCTGGACGTACAGACGGCATCGTCAAGTACGCTATCGTCCAGCAGGTGTCGCTGCGTGCCGCTGTCATCCACACTCTTCGACATCACAGCTCTACGTCACAAATCATCCGCTGTGACCAGTTAACAACAGCACCTGCATTACAGCGTCCACGGCTACAAGTGGTATTAAAACATTATTCTCTTTCTCTCATACATCATGCATTACTGAACGATGATGATGTTAAATGATCCGTCTCCACATTTCTCTGTCCCTGTTCTGCTGCAGCCTGCATGTCTGTATTCGTGGTATTTAAATCTTCCTTTTATATTATTTATCCATGTTTTTAATCGTCTGCCTCTATTTCTCTTCCCTCCGACGTTGCAATGCAACACTTTAGTTGGCAACCTGTTACCATCCATTCTTTTCACATATCCAAAAGACGGCTTGCAGCAAATACAGGCTAGAAACAGTATCATATACTCATGTACATTTCAGTATCGGCCACAGCAACCATACTAACTTTGCAGTGAGTTCAAATTGGAAGTGAACATCGTAATCCCTGTATCTGTACCCGGCACTGCACTGCACATACTCTCGGCCAGCACGATCACACAAAATTAACGTATGGAGTACAAAGACGCAAAAGAACTGCAAGTAGCGATGATTGTGACAACCGATGCAAAACTCACACCACGGTGTTTGTTATTAGTTTCAACAAAACAACTCACTCCGCTGTTGTGGTCTTGGTCTTCCAATGGATTGGACGCATGCCGCTGCCGCCTGCACTGCAGAAAGAATGAGCTTTCACACACGGCGCCGACTCAGCACGAATATACAGCTGGCTTCCATACACAACTGTTCGACTGCCATCAACAGTGCTCATAGCATCAGTTGAACCAATTTCCGCTCCCCTTGGAGGTTCAATCTGAAGGGACAACCTGCGGCATGCACAGACACCACTGATACACAAAACGCAATTGATGTTGCCACATTCAATCATAACTGATGACAACAACAGACCTGCCTCCGTGGCTCAGTGGGCTAACGCTCTCGGAGCTGCAGTACAGTGAGCCTGGCTGGCTAGTTCGGCAGGGCGTGGGTTCGTCTCCCGCTGCTGCCGGCATGTCGAGTCAGGTTTCTGCATGCTATGAGATTAAATTCTCGGGCAGGTACAGAGGTTTCACCTGTGTCCTCTTTAAAATGTGACAGGCCATCACACCCAGATTGGGGGCATATGGGTGTGGTGAGAGCCGCCGGTGCGGATAACAGATGGCAAGGGACAGTAGTCTTATAGGAAGACCACATGTTAGCACCCTGCCAGAGAAACCCGCCGGCTAAGCTAGGCTCTATAAATATGCAGTACAAACCCCAGGGTTAGAGGGGAATAGCATACTGGGCCAGGCCTAGGCCTCAGCACTGGCGGTGGCTGAAGCATGTCGAAAGACTGCCAACAGTCTACCGCCACCCCTAATAAAACGAACGAACGATGACAACAACAAAATGTGTTTCACAGCTATTATTTCAGGGCAACTAGCACGGCTGGTCCTAGACTTAGACATCACTCACTGACTTAGAAGTCCCAAAGTAACGAACAGCAAGGTCGTCAGTAATTAATTCTCCCCATCACAGAGTTGCACCCACTGCACAACCTAGTGTGACAACTGGCCAAAACTACTAGATGCAGTTCTTATCTCGGAACTGACCTTCAAAAAATTCGGCCACTCAAATTCAAAGTTCTTCCCAACACTTCCTGGGACCTTCCTTAATATCATGTACTTTCAACAGAGTTCAATAATCAAAACGAAATTAAAGTAGTCTGAAAGATTTTTGAAGCAACCGTGTCACCCTTCTCTCAGAACCATTATCATTTTTTCTACATGCATATTTCTCAGAACTTCATCAAACACTGCATACCATACTGGTCATCTGTTTTAGTTATAAGCGAAACAACATACAACTATTATTAAAAGACTTCACATATATAATTACTGACTTGTAATTATCATCCTCCACAAACTTCTGCAGTTCTTCAATGTATCGGACTGAAGTCAAATAGTTCTGAATGTGTTCCAACACAGGCAACTGATCTACAAATCAACATACAATGAACTAATGAATGAACACACTACCAATGCCTTCATCATTATTTATTTAAATGAAAAGCAAAGGGCCAATACTGGCCTCTAACATGCAACACAAATCACAATACAATATTCAATATGTGAACAGTAAGCGTTAAAACAAACAGAGAGACAGACAGACAGACAAGCAGTGATATACAGTAAACTAGGTTAAAAGTGTGTATATCTGCTTAGATTACAGCAAAGTAACGACCTCTTGAAACACTTAATATTGCTAAAATTTATTACATTATTTTCTAGATTATCTACAGAAAGTTACTGTGCATTCCACTCACAACATCGATGCTTTGTGAACTTAAAACATCTCAACAAGAACTGACCATATGACGACTGTTGAAACTCGGAAATAACTCGCAGAATGTTATTCATCTTGTTGCGCCGTGGCTCCGGCTCCAGACCACCAGAATGCGGATGTGCAACGTCGATATATATGAGGTCTGCTAAGTAACATCCTGCAGACAGCATACGGTTAATATCAAACAAATAATACGTCTCACATGTTTCTACGCAACTATCAAGTACATTTGGTAATAACAGCACTGGCAACTGACAGCAGACAGCCAAATATAAAGAGAACATCAAATATGCAAATAAACATATAAATAATAACTAACGCTTCTGCAGCACAGAAACAGATATCATTCAAGATAAAACAATAACAGAATGAGGACAGTCTACACTACAGGCCCGTACACACAGATGTGACAGATTTTAACTAAGCTGATCTAGGTCCAAATACATTTGTAAGTTCTATATACTCCCGTAAATCAGCTCAGGTTTAGTTCAGCTACGGCAATGTAAACATGACTTAATAACTGACAACAAACAGTATCAAGAAACAGTGGATGACAACAAACCAAGATATGGAAGACACGGAAGTCTGACACAACCCATGTAGTCGCGAAGCTTTTGGCGATTGTTACTTTCCGAAAATAACTCTGCCAGCTTCTCGTATGACGACCGGTCTTTCTTCGACAACATCTGCATTAGGCACAAAACAATACAATGAGCACCGCCGAGATGTTCCTGTGTCATTTTTGACTACCATTATTACTAGCCCACATCGACAGCTTATGTGTTGACCATTGAGCTACAGGTGTCACATGCAGCACGATGTGTCCGTTCGTAACGACCATGAGCCCTGTAAAAATGGCGGAACTGCTACAGATGCCACTTGGAGAGTTGACTTGTGTGGACTAAAGAAACCGTTATTAGATGGGGGTACATATGGACTGAACAATTTGTGCTCGGAAGTGATCATGTCACAATTATTATACCGACATGATATTATTACTATTAAGGAAAAACTGCCATGCACTGACAAGATACGCTGGCTACTTAAGCCATCTGTCATGTAAAAATTCCAACTGCAACAATTTCACACCACACCTCTTAAGGCAGAATTTTGATGAATGTGGCTAAATCTTGCAAAAAGAATACAAAAGTACAACAGTTAAAAGTCAAGTCATAGAAAAGCATAACTGCCACATCGTGGTATCATTACTAAAGTAACAGCTTAAGTAAGAAGTTAGTGACATTCAAAAATCATTTTGTTAAATTAATTATGCCGTCTGTGACAAAGTGTAATTTGTTGATTTGATTACGTCCTTCTCTATAATCACATCTTGTATTCTGTAACTTCAGTCCATAGCCTCTTATAGAAGCTTATAGCAGCCATCGATTCTTCTGACACAAAGAAGTATAATCTGTATTATCAGAACACAAACGGAGATATGCCAATACAGTTGACCAAGCAGTTTGAAATTCACTTACCGACCACGTCTTCACTAGCCGATATACCGGAGCACTTTGTAGAGCAGAAAGAACAGCCATCACCGAATGAAGATTATTCAGATCGAGCAAACGCTACAAAATCATCGTCAGATGCTTGATATGCAGGTTCAATTACACCTCACAACAGCAACAAAACACCCGTTTAACAGCTCTTTGCATGGGACTACCCAGGAGAGCTGGTATCAGAAAAATAAAACCAATCTGGATTTACTGAAGCAAGTGACAGTCAGTGGCAGTGTCATCAGCTGAAATATGTTTGCACCTTGCTAGAGACGGATAACCCCAACACTTGTTTATTCGTTTATTTTTACAGGCTGGATGCCCTTCCTGCAACCCAACCAACAATGTCGAAGTACTGGAGGCATATTACAGTAGCAACAACATCGAACAATTTCAGTGAATTAGACCGACATTTTTTTGATAGAAAACGTAAACATACCTTTGCCACTTTGATAAAATGTGCTAAAATATCAGCTCGTAATCTGTGGCTTTTGGCTGACAAGATTTCCTTCTGAACCAGGAAATTTAACTGCAATAGCAATCAAACATGCATTCAATATTTCTAGATACCTGTATAAATGACGTAATAACTTTCAAAAAGCAATCATCAACATCGTTAACAGCATATATACAAACAATGTATTACTGAGTATCACATCTGCAAAATTTTTGCAGAAATATGTTTACAGAGACAAATAAGAAATAAAATAAATAAAACAGAAACAAAATATCCACTAGTGCAGTCCAGTACATACATACATACATACAGCCAATTAATGGCTTCATTCCAGGACAACATGAGTAAGATGGCATTAGTATGAACTGTGAACTGTAAAATGTAAATTAACCATTCTGAACTTTAATCAGCGAGACATGATAGGGTAGCACTTGGACCATATGCTATAATAATTTGTACATCACTCCAGACAGATAACCACAGCAGCAATTTGGACTGGATGCTCTTCCTGATGCCCAAACAATGGTATCAAAGAGCTGAAGGCATATATAGGTATATAAAAAAAAATATAACAAGTGTTTCATAACATTATTTAAAAAAAACAAACGCTAAAGAGCAATTCCAAGCGGAAACATACATGATTAAATTGTCGTGTGAATGCAACGACGTTTGGTGCTAATGTCAATTTCTCTTTCGCTGTCCACGCACAGCTGGCAAGCTCCTGAACAAGTGCACATTTACGAAGCAATAGTTTCAACCACTTAGTTCCGGTTTTTCCACAGCAAATTAATCTCCCGTTAATTTAATCCGGCATTAAATCCGGCAGATAACGATCAATTTACTTAGATGTCGTTTTTCCACCAGCAGTTCGTTAATTAAATCGTACGTTTATGACGATTTAATTGACGAACTGCCGGTAGAAAAAACGAGATCTGAGTAAATTGATCGTTATCTGCCGGATATAATGCCGGATTAAATTAACGGGAGATTAATTTGCTGTGGAAAAAACGGACCTTAGTTCTCATTTTACTCCTGCACTAGCATTCAGCTACGAACCTAAACAGCCACAATTCACCTACACTATTACTATTCATATCACAAACAGCCACCGTCATTCCAGGTGAACCTCGGTTAGCTGGAACAATCTCAGTTTCTTCACCCACTTGTTCTAGAACAGAACCTCTGGGATAGATGGAACGGGTTTCTATGAGCTGGATGTCGTTCCTGTCACCCAAACGACAATGCCAAAAGCACTGATGTATCATACACATCACATCACATCTGATCATATCAGTTATGAAATCCATACATCATCATGCTGTATTAACTCTCTCAGCATGCACCGTAACCCACAGTGTAAACCAGACTGTGGCAGTAACGGCAAAAATCATCGGGTTCAATAATTAATCTGAGAACAGAATCCATGCTGCAACTTACATCTGGCTGTATAGCTTTGAACACCGGGAAGTCCATAACAGTTAGTTGGCTCTGAAACACATTCGTCATTAATAAATCATAACCATCATCATCATATTTATTTTCTCCAACATAATATATGAAACAATCCACATAGAGTGCAGGTAACGTTGGAAGGCTGCCAGAGAGGCACAATGCCCATTAGACTGGCCACCATCATCATTACAGCACAATGCTATGCTAGTGCAGTAAATGCAATGATCCTGTATCAGTCTGTCCATTGGTCATCTACAAATTTCGTATATACATAAGCCATACAAAGTGTCAGCCCTTGGAATGACAAACGACCTCAAAATGGGCATGTAACCGTCATATGACAGTTACAATTATGGCGTCCCATCACAACTTTGGAATGCTATTGCTAGTTGTTAAAATTTGGTGAGTAGTCTGGATTCTCGTGAATACCAGTGCAAGCATTATACACGTTTGCTCAAGCTAGCTCTCATCAATCAATCTGCAAAGTGAGGGTTATAAGACATCATCAGTTCCGAGACATAACTGAGAACGTCTTAGAAATGGTACAAAAATGAACAATTGCACAGAAAACTAATAGGAAATCATACGTGGCCTATTAAACTGCACCTATACCAATGACCTTTAGTGACGCTGATGGTCACATTCACTGTCTGAAATCTTTCTTACACACACATACACCTCAAAAAACGCAACACATACAGTATTAGCTAAGAATTAAGGATTTGATAATCTTCATTTACATCACGAATATGCATGTACCCAAACGATAATCGGTCACAGCACTGGGTGACTGGTGCCACCAACGTCACTCACCCAAAGTTAAAGGTAAAAATAATCCAATTCACAGAAGAGGTCAGATACAGTCTATATAGCACACTGCAAAAGCACAAAGCTGTATACTGAGAAAATCTTTAACGTGTGACAAACATACAGCAAAGTCTTCCGGTGGTACTTTCAGGACGTCGAACACGACCGCGTCGTAGCTTTTACTTTGAGACTGGCTCATTCGCAGCTCGTCCTGAAGCCACGCAACATAGACAGATCCATAGAGAACTGCTTGACAACTGCCACTCATACTGTCAGTGCTGCCAGCACGATAGTCACACACACAGCATCAGAAACACCACAGCAATTGCCAGCAGAGCATCCGACGTTAGCATCATGCCGACTCATCTGCCGCAGCCACCCTAATGAGCGCCAGCATCAGCAGCAGCAGCAGCTGCTGCATCTAGCCAGTCAGCCAGCATTCAACTGACAGCCACAGTCAACAACCCAGGTCGGCCGGCGGCGACTCCAAAGTGTAAAGGCTGCTGTGCAATTGTACTGTATTGTGCCATAAACAATGGGACACAAAAACTAGCACGCACCAGCCGAATGGCTCATAAACTGTACTTTTTACAACGTTCACTGACATAGTTCTGAAGGATAAACTGTAACTGGTACAAAAGCACACCGTGTCTCAAAAAATGACACTGTTGTAGCACTATAACTTCAACACAGATTGACTGATTTTGGTGATTTTTATAATAATACGTTTGGTAGCGTCCGTGTGTGTGCATGTGTGTGTGTCTGTCCGTTTGTCTGTGGGCGCTCTCCTATTTGAACCGTTTGACCTTTGACCTTGATTTTTTGGCATGAAGGTCGACCTTGACCTTGGCTAGCCTGGGATTCTACGTCAAGGTCGTAGCTCAAAAGTCAAGGTCAAACAGTGTGTGTTTGTTTATGCACTCCCGTTTGAACCAGTGGTGCAGAGCAGGTCGATATCAGGACTCGGCTTGCCGAGTTCAGCCAATGGTAATTGCGAATGACCATTACCAGTCCATTGGAATTGTCCACTTGTCACGCAAAAATTGGAACTCCTCTGTGAATACTACACTGCGTTCTTCTTCTTGTTTTTTACAATTACAATGCTGCTGCGTGCATGCTGCTGCTGCTGCTGCACACGTTCCATGTGGACATCAGTCTTGTTTACAAAAAAGTAGTAACTAGTAAGTTTTACACTTCACACAACTAAAGGTATCATATATTGTATATAAACATGCGTTAAGCTCAAAATTCGGACACAGCGTAAATTATAGCGTGTATTTTCTACAAGGAAGCTGTTGTGCCGTGACAAGTGGGCTGCAAGTTACGGGGAAGTCACAACAACAAAATTCACCAAAATTCACGATAAGCTAGTGACGCGCACGAGGAAGTCAACGGGGAATACATGGGCCAGCACTATCAGGCAACAACCCACCGACGACGGCGAAACTGATCTAATGGAATTCTGGCTAAATACAACAATCAGCCCAGACACTGACAGACTGCAGTCAGAATGTAGTCACGAGCACACAACGATAATACGTGCTTCCGGTTTTCAAATGCATTAGAGTCACTGTGAAAAATATTTTAAACTACTAAACTTACTTGCTGTAACTAGGTAAACAGCTGACAGTGACAAGTAAAAGTATAAGTTTTAACAGAACTATTAAGAAAAAAGGCTCTCAGTTATGAGTTTGTTTCAAAACATGAGATGTGTATGTGTAAAGCATGTGTTTTTTCAGCCTTTCCTGCTCATTGTCACCTCACCTAAGAGCTGATATTAATATTGAATTTCATTTCCAACATTTGTTGGCACTTTTACATTGCACCACATTTAGAAATCTGTAAAATGTAGAAATATGTATTCTCATGCAATGAGAAAAACAAGAAGTCAAGATTTCACGAGGGTGGGGGGCAGGTAGAGGGTAAAACATGATAGCCTGTCACTGGTATTTGGTCATGGGCAGAAACAAATGTAATACACTTTAACATTTATTGTTATCATTTGCATCTGTGATGGGGACACTAAGCAATATCGCACCTCTGCCCCAAAGGACTAGATAGGTGAATTTTCTTTGACACTGGGTGAATTAAGGTGGCTACTATGCTCCACCTCTGGGCACATGCTACAGTGAGACCTGCCATACTGGTTAGAGTTAGTACAGTAACTAGGTTACAGTTAATGTTAAGATCAGGTTTTAGGGATAGAAACCATTATCACTGTCCCCTATGGCGCACTGGGATCAACATGTGTCTCCGAAGAGTTGACATTAAATGTTCTGGCAACGCGCCTAAGACAGTAAGTAAGTAGGAAGAACAGGGGCACTTCTAGCAC
>Ga0209782_1000914_pt1 | contig 14283 bp, 9 predicted proteins | sample WorMetmaBAHAMAS1_FD_187390 | JGI IMG/M metagenome (GOLD analysis project Ga0209782, IMG submission 187390) | Marine gutless worms symbiont microbial communities from Max Planck institute for Marine Microbiology, Germany - Inanidrilus... | ecosystem: Host-associated > Annelida > Digestive system >...
TTGCATACTGTACTCAATAGTACGACCTTACTGTGTAGAAAATATTATCAAAATTGATCGATGAGTGTTGAAGATATAGCGAACCAAAGCAGTGTCATTTTTGAGCATGACTAAAAAGACCCATTTTCGGGGTTCATGATTCCCAAGGTAGTGCAGAGACATTAGTCAGGAGAGGTGGGATAACAAATTACCATTTAATAGCATATTCATTCAGCAATATATCTGCCAAAAATTATCAAAATCGGTTGATTTGCATTGAAGTTATAGTGTGGAACGTCATTGTCGTTTTTTTTGAGACACAGTGTAGAGACAAACGAACCTAGAAAAGAGCAAGACTGAGGAGATATTCGATTAAAGATTCTCGATTCGGATACATAGTGAATCTGGATTCGGTAAAAGAACTGCATTCTATTAACAAATCTGAATCCGGATATGGTGAATCCTGCTTGAATCCTATTTCAGTTGCGACGTGACGTCGGCGATAAGATTTGCCATGTGAATCCGAATCTAGATTAACTGTTTATCCGCATCCAGATTCTTTAATCGAATATTGCATTAGTGTATGCCGAATGAGTGCATGTGTCCAGGTCACTGTGCGAAGCTGCTGGCCATATTGCAGTACATGTACAACGAGTCGCAACTGAACAACTACCAATGGTTTCTTGTTGTTGACGATGATTCACTCGTTAGGTAAACACTGTGTAATGTCAGTTTTGCACCATGCTTACCGGCAAGTTTCTATTTCACAATGACAGTACCATATTCATTGTCCTCAGTAGATGTGGAAATGTGAGTTACGTGTCTATCATACTGTAAGATGTCAACATGACAAGTGTGTAGGCCCGCACATAGAAGAGCCAAAATCTACTACTGGCCAGTGTTGGGTATGAGCTCGTCATCATACTCTGCTTCCCTTATGAAGGCATTGTAATAAAAATACTGGACAGACAGACAGACACCAGACTAGTGCATTGTGCTTACAACTGTGGACATGACCAGCACAGTAATAATTAGCTCATTTTTGTGTATCGACATGATGTAGATAATGCATCTAACTTCTCCCTAAAGTGAATGTGCTATCAGCAAGGACACGGAGGCAGCAAAACTTTGCTGTAATAAATTTTTAACTGGCGATGCCTGCAAAGACAGTTTGACATGTACAATAGCCATAAAATGGTTGTTAGAATTTAGTTCGGAGTTGATGTGATATACAGCAGTCCACGAATTATCTGTTAACATGAGACGTCTGTGGCAGTTGGTAGTTAAGTTGGTCACAGGAAGTCCTAGATGACTGATGTCAAGTTGATAAGTCATCCTGAACGGGTCATTGTAAATTTGATGCCAGATCATATATTTGGAATTAGGCACAGCTAGGCAGTTCAGATTTTGTGTGCAGCTCAATATGGATGTATGTGTGACAGATCATTTCGCAAAGGGATGGTGTTGGTAGTTGCATTACGTATTTAATTTGGGAAATAACTGATAATGTCTCTGCAACAGTAGATAGATAGTTGCATTGGAAGACTAACAGCAAATCATATTATGGCATATCAAATAGCACCGATACCAATGACCTTGAAGGTAACTTTTTCATACGAGATTTTTTTTGTAAAATTGTGCAACAGTTGAAAAGATTCCAGCTGACATGGTGTGACATGGTCGATGTTCAGTAGCTAAGCTTCCTGTTGCACATCAACATCAACACACTAATGGAAGGACTCATTAGAGCTATTTGCACATGGTCTGTCTGCGGACTGGAAATGGAAAACATACTTACTGGTAGTCTGGTAGCTAGGGCCCCATGGGTCGGTTTACTGCTAGTATTGTACGGTATTTAATCCTCAAGTTCTTGTAGCAGTTGTTCATGCTGTGTGCTTGAATGCAATAGTTCACTGAGACTGAGAAGGCTTTTGTCATGTTACAATCCATCAGAAGCAATTGCTGTTGGTGAGAGATATGGCTACGGACTGCAGCGAAGATCAGGTTACAACTATATCACGCTTGGTGGAGGGTATGCACTGCACTGCGTGCATCCTACTTTGCAATTTTATTCTTTCATATGACAAGAATTCTGTTTATTATCAATTTTCTGTGCACATTAATATAATATAGTTAGTGTTAGTGCACAATATCTCACATATATAAGTAGATGAAGTTTTGTCATTTAAAATTTAGTGAAAATATATGCAACAGTGCTGCAGTTTTTTGAGTAGCTGATTATTTGTCAGTGATGGGACCAAGACAGAACAACACAAAAAGTAAAACTCTGCCACTCCAGACATTTGCTGAAAAATACTCATCTTCACAAACAGAGAACTAAAGGACGAGAAAGCTGCTCCTTGAGAATGCTTTCAATGGAAATGCATATTTAGTGTTTATAAATAATGTCACAGTAATCATAACGGAACAGTAAAACTGTCCATATAATATATTTTGATTTTTCATTACAGAGTGACTCCACTTTGTGATTAATTTATGTATTATTTATTTATGGCCCACCGTGTAAAATGTTAAACTATAAACTTGATGATAAACTGGATCTTTCGTATCTATTTGCAACACTAAATGGTTTTAAATGTGCTAATGTGCTGTTAATTAATGGAAATTTATTTAAAATTGTACAAGTGTATCGCTCAAAAACAGACTGAGATTACACTTAAAGTGAAAATTAAGTATCCTTAAATAATAGCAGTTTAATAAGTAACTGCTGTTATCAGTTAATCTGCAGTGTGTCTCATATTGAATTAATTGATGCCGTAGTTAAAAGGTGAGGAGGAAGCAGTGAACTACGTAGTGAGTCAATGGTTGATGATGTTGCTGTTGCAGAATGGTGATGAGCATGGCAGCACTGCACAGGTTAATTACAACTGATAGATGTCACTGCTCATCAGCGGACGCACCAGATGACATGACACTGGGAATGTGCTTGACGCATCTTAACATCAACATAACACACTCTCCATTGTTCCACCAGGTTCACCAATGACGAGATGTTTGTAGTTTAATGTGTCTCCAGCCAACAAAACTAATCATTCGGGCTCTTCCAAGTACTCAAGCTCGAGCTTTATTTTTTAGCTTCAATACTTATTTATTTTTTGTCCTTAATTTTAATATGCTAAATAAATGAAACATAGTATCTCACTGAATTACAGAATTATATGAAAGAGCCGTAATAAACGTCAATGGCCAACAGATATATTCGCCATGTAGAAAGATTCATGAAACATAACATGTATGGAATAGCCTGCCAGAATCATAGAATTCTAATTTTATTTATTTATTTTAAACTACTTCTGGTAGCTCTGAGTGTTTGAAAAAAGCTCGAGCAAGTATTTGAGCCTAAAAAGATTGACATTAACAGCCTTGCACACAAACAGAGACACACAGTCACAGATGCAACTGATCGTCCTACCCACGTCGACGCCAGTATGGATAATGTGCAAATAATACTGAAGAATTTTTCAGCCATGAACATCAAGTATTGTCGTACATTTCTTCTCGTTAAGTGACGTGATAGAAGATGCCTTGAAGGTTCATATGCCAGTTGCCTGTGTTACATACTTTGTGTAATGTCAGTGTTGCTGTTTCTTGTGCTGCAGGCGCGGCCGGTGGATTACGCCGAAGAATATCTAAGCAATCAACTAGCAGTGACGTTTCACCGACACTGGATGATAGACCCCGTAGATGTGTATCATCGGTGGCTCACTGACAAGCAGACTGTAGAGCATCAGGACTTGTGACATTGTAGATCTCACTCTCCAACCACCCGTCACTAGTGTATGGAATCACACCGGCAGTTTCCATTATGCCGAGAGTCGGTCATTGCTGGCTGTGGAGGCCAGCAGTTAGCATGCAGCGAGCTCTCCCATTGTGGAACATTTATCAATGCAAACAAAGATTTATCAACGCAAACAGATATCACGTGTTTCACTAATGACATTATGTCGCCACGCTGTGTCAATTCACTGTACAGCCTGTACACTATACACTTCCACCATACATAGACAGTGTCATATATAATAAGAGAATTAAACGTCAGTAGTTCAGTTGTTACATCTATCCATTTCTCAGCAACCTTGACATATGTCAGCATACTGAAGATACATACAGTGAACATTCAAGCTGTTTTAATGGATATTTCTCTCACTGCAGCGGCCGTCGTCCGTTATTATACTGCTTTATGGCTGCAGGCCAAATAAATATGTAACAGCATTTTTGAACAGCTAACAGGATGTGGATGGTAGGTGTTTGGTATGTAAACGTACATAGTCACGTGCCTGGTATACCGAAAGCTACCACAGTAAGTGAGGTTCTGGTAGGTGGCTGGTATATCAGGTCACATAAATTATTCCAGTACAGGGTGTGGCGTGAAAATGTAAGCAAGTAACAACCATGCCCTGTTAGGTTTTAAAAGACAAACATGATGTGTTGATTGAGAACAATGATGGCTGTCAACAGCCACCATTGTCTGCAGTGAGCCGCAACTTTATTCTATTCCTGCAGTTGTGAAAGTTTAAATTTTGGGACCCTGAAACTCAACTACAATTTTGGGACTCCTTCATCTTTGCTATGACCCCTTTAGCAATGACGATCATACTAATCATAACAAAGTACAATGTAATTATGAAGATGCTAGCAACATAATTATATTGCAGAGTAACTGGAAGAACATCAAAAAGTTGCTATTAATAGTTCAGTGTGATAAAATCCATAATGACATCGCTATCGGTAATGTCAAATGAGTCTAATAAGGCCAAGCCATAACAACCATTGTGCTGCAGATTTTTCTGCTGCTGTGGGCGCCAGAATGATACTTGGACAAATTGTAATGGCATTCTGGCACGACTTTCACGGTGTTCTGAGAAAACGACACTGGATAATTGGTGCAGGATTTCACAGGCCAGCTGTTCTTCCTGTCATCTACCAACAATGTCCCAGCACTGAAGAGAACGTAGCCAGACTGCAACAGTTAAAGAACGTAAGCATATATTTGAGTTTGCAATTTTTAACATTTACCAAAAAGGGGTAGCAAACACTTTCAGTTCTGCCACAGAAGATGCAATGCAAGCTATTTGCTTTCAGTGATATATAACAAGCCTCGTTGGACTAAATAAAAGAGTAACCGGCCTGGCGAAAATCTTGTTCAAATAATACGAAAGGATTTATCTGCAAGATATTTAGTCAGAACAACAACAGCACACACGAAGTACTGATGGTCGTAGCATGTGTGTTCTTGCATGCTATGCATAGCTTGCGAGAACGTTAAAGAAATGATAGACTTCGTCCTTATCATAGACGCCCACCTCCGAGTCACACACACTACAAACAACTGGGTGATAAACATCATCTGTGCTGGTTGCCGCCGCTACATCAGTGCCTGTGTCGGCTTGAGCACAGTCATCAGCCGCACCGCATCGTCGTTTTGACTTGTGCTTTGTCTTCTTCTGAGATGACGTCTTATCGTATCTCAAAACCTCGTCCATCCGTACAGCACAGTTTGTGACAAACATTGCTCGATACTGGTGATGATAGGTCTCGTGTCTGAAACACAGACCAGATGGGCAACACTGTAACAGAGGTATCATATGATAGTAACTCGAAAAGTTCGGATCATGCAGCAGCAATTAATCATCAGCAACAAAATTAACAGGATAACATCCATTCTCCATCAGAACATTAAAAGTGTACACACATCCTGGTACTTGTTTAAACTGAACAACTGGCGACAGTTAGAAAAGCGTGATCTATATTCCAGTAGGTAGCATGGGCCACGATTTACAAAATAAGACTGTTGTAACTTTGTTGTAAGATTAACTTGCAATAGTGATTTAAGATACGGTAAGATTTCCCTTTAGCTAGTAGCTGATTGTAAGATTTTTTTACGATTTTTACTCTGCAGGACCAACTGTGGTGAACCATCCTGTTCATGTCTCTGCAAGACAGTACTAGTATAACTGGACATAAGCGAAGATCCACGAGAACAAGTAGATGGGACTTCTCCCCTCCCTCCTTTCCCCTCCTGTTACAAGTAGGCCACTTAAATACAGATAGGGAGTTTGGGGAGCACTGTAAGCTCCCCAGCAGAGTCTGGTGGCAGAGCCCCAGCTGAAATATAATTTGGTGCATTTTAGCCTTAAAATTTGAATTTTAATAATTTTCCTGAGAATTAACTAGCTAAATTTAACTAAATTGCTTGCTTCAGTGAATACTGATGCATAGTATGGGCATTTGGCACGGAGTTGAACAAATAAGTAGGTAGTAGCAACTAGCAAACTGTACATCGCAGTTTTCGTTTGCAGCAAATGATTGAAAACTGTGCAACTATGCATTACAAAAAGTTCACCCCCGAAAAAGTAGGGGGTCAAAACACAGGACGTCCCCTCCACTGAAAAAAGTAGGGGGACATCCCCCTGTCCACCCAAGGATCTACGCCCATGTAACCGGAGACCCAGCATAAAGGAAGCGACACACTGCAGTGAGGCTAATTGTTGCAGATTGCTATACTCTACTTCACACAGTTCACAGGCTGCAATTAAACACTTCTAAGATAAAATATGTACTGCAACAACAAAATACATTAATATAGGCATTTATTTATACAGGTCAACCTGTGTTAGCCAGCACCTAAGGTAGACACTGTGAAGATTTTACTGAAGCAAAGTTTTACTGACATAAACTAGTTCAGATTAGGGAGACGGCGCTAGTGTAATCAACAATGCATAATGACTCCATACAATTAAATCTAGGATGGAATAAAATCGAAATAACTAAGGGCAATTAAGTGTTAGTAATTTTAGAACAGAATAACTGGATGTACATAAAAGAATAAAACTGGGAGTTAAAATATTAAAGATGACTCAATGTGGATTTTTCTCAGTTGAGGTCACTGCTTTGCGCTCCCTGTAGTACTTTTACACTCTTCATTTTGGGCCTGTAAAAAATTGGACCAACGGTATTTACTGCGCAACACTGCTAGAGCGGCATATGCCATCGTCGGTTGTCTGTCTGTCTGTCACACTCCGGTATTGTTATCAAAACAGCTAAACATAATATCACGCAAATAATGCTGCATGATAGCCTCGGGACTCTAGTTTACTGCTGCCAAAGATCATCGCGAAATTCGAACGGGATCACCCCCTATGGGGACGACAAATGCAAGTGGGGTGGGTTAAAATTGGCCACTTTCAACAGAAAACTTGCTATAACTCGAAAACGGTACAAGATAGATGCATAGTTTGTATTAAAGTCGAATAGGAAGTCGTATGTGCTCTATCGAATGGCTATGTTGCTGATAACCTTGGGTGGCCCCTAACCCACCAAACTACCCAACTTTTGCATTTTTCGTTGCCTTTCATATCTTTGTAGTGGGTCAACGTAGAGATTTCAAATTTGGTATACAGGTCAGTCGTAGTTAATACCAGCATGCGGACTACAAACCGTTCTGGTTATGTCACCTGACCTATTTTAAATTTGGGGGCCACATCCATATCTCAGGAATGGCTGAAGCTAGAGCTGGCAAATTTTGTACACAGGTGGGCTATATCAAGTCTTACCAAAAGAATAAAAAACTTCCCAAAAGGGGCATGGTTACGCTCACGTGACCTATTTAAATTCTCAGTCCCCCCTATCTCCGGAACGGCTAAAACTAAAGATGTCAAATTTTGTACAGTGGTTTGCCAGGTGGCAGTTTAGCATTGGGATTACAAACTGTCCCTTGAATGCGCATGGTCACGGTCATATGACGTCTTTAAATTTTCAGAAATAAACGATAGAATCTCAATAACGGTGCAAGACAGAGTCACAGTTACAATGGAAGACAAATAGTAAATCATATATGGGTTATCGAATGGCATGATTGCCGATGGTCTTGAGTGAGTTTGAAGGTCACTTGTTTGTTGTCTGAAACCTTTGTAATGGCTGATGGCTATAACTCATAAATAAAGCATGATTTTACTACAATAGTTTAGACATAAATTAGAAAGCGCACGTGGCTTGTAATTTAAGCTTCGTTGTCAAAAATGAAGGAGTTCTTAAGGTCACAGGCAGTCACGTTCACTTCAAAAGTGGTAGTGTCTTAAAAACGGTCCTAGATAAAGACGTTGAAACAACAGTCCACAAACAGGAAGTGATATGCCATACGGCCATTTACTAGCAGCAACTATGATGACCCTGGGTGTATGTCAAGGTCATTCAATGATTGCAAGCTTTTCTATATTCACAAGCGCATCGCGCAGTCCCTCTGCCATAGCAGAGCTTCTTGCCTGATGTAGCAAATGCAGGAAAAAACCAAGGGCGAACTGGCTAACCCAGGTTTGCGTCGCTAATGGCCATTAAAATAAAGACGATTGATTGAATTAAGGTCTAATGTCCCACTCAACACAAAATATGTCATTTAGAGACGTTCTTCACAGATAATCTCTTAGCCAGTACTCAGAAACTAAATAAAAAACAGGAGAAACAATCAAACAACACAATAAACCTAAGCTAATGCAAAACACAAACTATATCAATGTAAATAATTGGCCCTCAGTAACACAAAATCTAACATTAACACAAAATAAACAAACAACTAAGAGTCAGGTTTAATCGTCTCTTACGACATCTGGCCTGGAAACAGCTGGCTTATTCTCAAAGCAAAAGATAAAGCAGAAGTAAATAATAAAGGAAAATATAAGCAAAAGGAAAACAAAGCAAGTTACAAAAAGCAAAAGGAACTGATAACATGAACAAACAGACAATCTATTTTTGGTTCTACATAGTCTATATAGAACCAAAATCACTAGGCCCCGGCAAGTGTATGAGATAAATGAAGATGGTACTGAAATGTATGAGTGGTGACCTCTGGCAGTCTAGACAGAGCAGTGACATGCAGGCGGGACAGTTGAGTACAGCGTCACTCTGCGGCAGTTGTCTTGGACCAGCACTAGAGGTCTGTCGTGCCAACGCCGCCGCCGCCGGCTGATAACTCAGTCTCTGTCTGTTCACCCATCGTTCATTGTCATCGTCCATATCAGGGTCATACAGCAGGTCGTCATTTGACGGCGCCGCTCCTCCTTGCCTGTCTGTTTACACCAACACGCTCGTCATACTCTCAGTCACATTCGCATACAGCATTTAAGTTAACTGTGCAGACTTTGGGCATTTTTGCTGCAGACATTCCCATATTTACACGAATAATTTGTGGTTAATGAAGATTCAAACTGTCTACTTTATTGATGCAAGTATGTGTTTGTGTTAACATTAACCCACACTAGTAATCACTATACCCATGTGTAATCCACAGAATGAGAAAACAGCACAATTTAACATTTCACTCATTCACATTTATGATCAGTCACGGACATTTATGTAAGTAAGAAACAGTGCTTCTTATTTCTTACAAAAGTCTAAATTTGTAACATACAACATTAATGCCAGATTGTTCAAACAGTTTTTCATTTGAATTTCTTTCCTTATAATTGAAATATTATCAGAAACAGTTGAACTCAACAAAATCAGCCACAGATGTTTTTGCAACAGACATGAAAATACAGTTTCAGTAAAGTACAAGTGGATAGTCACAATTAAACAGTTATAGAGAATCATGTCTTGAATTAGTTTCACCTGTCGCTAATTCGTCGTCATCATGGTCATCGGAGTCCAATTCATCAATATAGTCTTGTGATTTTGAAGATTTAGTTTTACCAGCTGCAACACATTCAGCAACTGGACATTTCTGCAATCAGTTCATCACAGAGTCATATGCACATAAACCGTAATTTTTGGCAGAGATGCTGCTGACAGAGCATGCTATCAATTAGCATTGCTTTTAGTACCTGTTGACTGGTGTGTCTTTGTAGCATATATCTACACTGTGTCTGGTGATTTGTTATCCTACCTCTCCTAACTAATGTCTACGCACCACCTGAGGAAACATGAATCTGGAAATTGCATCTCTTCAGTGTTAAAAGCGTCACTGCTCTAGCTTCCTATATTTTCAACTGTTATCAACTAATTTTAATAATGTTTGGAAGGTATTATTTATGAAGTCTGTGCTATCATAAGCCTGTTTAATTTTTCGTGTCTTTGCAATTATTTCCTTTACTTGCTGCAAGTTTACAAAGGCAGAAATTAATCATTTTTTGTTTGTCAACAAGCCAATTACTAAAGAAGATAAGATTCTAATTAACAATTTGTTCACGAAAGAAGGCTGCACAGCTACCAGTTTCATAGCAAAGTGGAACATAGACTTTGTCTACAAGTTGTTGCAAAAGCTATGGGTTACTGGGTCGGTCAACCTTCATCCTGGCAGCAGCAGATGATGCACTGCCCGCAAGCTGATAACATTAATCTTGTTTATGAACCGATGTTACACACAAAAATTTCTAGGCAAGAAATAATACTTATACACAGTAATTAATGACACGAACTTATTGACTGACTGCACAAAATTATTACAAATGGTTGATGAATGTTGAAGATATAGCAAGCCGAAGCACTGTCGTTTTCGAGACATGGCATACAGCATAATTGAAAATACAATTTCTGGAGTTCATGTTTACACATATAGTGCAGGGACATTAGCTATTACAGGTGGGATAACAAATCATCATTCAGCAACATTCTCTGCCAAAAATCATCAAAATCAGTTGACTTGGACTGAAGTTATAGATAGTGTGCCAACATCAGTGTCGTTTTTTAGACACAGTGTAGATATATGCTACAAAGACACAGCAGTCAACAGGTACTAAAAGCAATGCTAATCTAGTACATTTTCAGAATTGGACTGCATCAGTTGTTTGGCAGAGTGGCAGGACTGTCAGTGAAGTCACTGGGGCCAATATAGCCATACAGATCTTCACCATTTTATGCAACCAGACAAGGAGAGGTGCTTGTTTAATGACTTGGTTTCACCAGTACTCACTGTTCCTACCATACCTCTGGAAAGGTGGCTAGGCTAAGTTGACCTGAGCCGCAGGTTACACACTACACAACCTATCATAGTTAACATGTTTCACAATGACGGTGTTGTAAATTGTTTCATTATAAAACTGGACTAAAGTACTGCATGAGCACTTAATAGTGACTGAAAATTTCATCTTGAAACACAACGACCTGCAGTCCACTGTCTTTCTATTCTCTTCATTTTGGCATTCAGTTCTGATGTCATCTCTTTCTCAAACTCATCCTCACTCGAAGACTCTTCTTCTCTTAATTCACGCAACCTCTTGGGTCGGTGTCGGAGTTGTGCAGTGCTGTGCAACATTGTCTCAATGTCGTCGTCAGAACTACGAATAACACAAAACAGCTTTCCTCTCATTCCAACTTATTTATTATGAGATAACTGGCCTCACAGCGATTCAGTAGTAAATTTGCAACAGTCATTATTATATAAACCACCACCCAGTAAAATAGTAAGGTCTGAAAATAGTGACAATCTGAGACATGCACTGTGATTAATAATAAATCACAAGGTAATGTAGCTGCACATTTAAGGTGTGGTGGGCTATTCAGTTATCACTTCGTTATGTATTTATTGCTAAATTTAGCCATAAAAAAATAAAATTGGTGAACACATAACAAAATTACAGGCAAAAAGACTGACTGTCTCATGTGCCCTGTTTGCCTTGCAATGTTCTGCTTAAAGAAAATGATTTTGCCAGATAACTTACCTATGATGGACAGGAACTGATACATTGGGTGAGGTCAACTTCTGCTAAGTCTAAAGGCTAACATTAAATGCTTAGACCAAACTTGGGTCTAAGTTGATAGTTAAGACCAAATTTGACCTCATGCTGGCGATTTGGTCTCAGACCAGACTTAAGACCAAACTTTGGTCTAAGCCTAAAGACTTAAGTCAAAAATTTGGCTAAGACCAGAGCTAAACTGAACTAAACAGTCTTAACTTGGGAATTCCCTATGTTAAATGCGTATCTTTTGGTCTTAAGCCCTAGGGCTTAGCTATGTACTAAGACCAAATGCAGGTCAAATTAAGTCTTAACAAAATTCTAACGCTTTAGTTGCATTTACAAGTATGTTGTCGCATTTTACCTGTCATTTTTACGTCAGTGATGACGTCGTATACGGTGGTGCAATTAATAACCGCCATGGACCAAACGAACAGCATGCCAAATCAGTTAACGTGATAAGTTGGATTGGAAATGTCAAGTCTTTGGTCTTAGCCTAAAGTCTAAACTGGACAATGGACTTTACGCATTCAGCTAAGCCTTTAGTCTTAGTGTTTAGACTTAGCCGAAGTTGACCTCATAAGGTCAACTTCGGCTAAGTCTAAAGGCTAAGACTAAAGTCTTAAGACAAAAGTCCTAGCTGAACACGTTAAGATCGTTGTTAGACTTTAGGCTAAGACCAAAACTTGACATTTCCAATCCAACTTATCATTCATCACGTTAACTTGGAATGCTGTTCGTTTGCTCCACAGCGGTTATTAATCACACCGCTGTATACTGCTGTCATCACTGACGTAAAATGGCATGTAAAATGCGACGGCACACTTGTAAATGCAACTAAAGCATTAGACTTTTGTTAGACTTAGCCGAAGTTGACCTCACCCATACAATTTTCTGACACAAGAGTGTTCACAAGTTACTGTAACTACATAATTAAGGTGTGGCGGAATGTTTAATAATGACTTTATTGCAAGCATGCAAAATAACAACCTCTGCTTAAAAGAAAGGAATAGGACATTATGGCCATACCGTCTAAAATGTTTGATTTTATTTGCTAGCAATAAATATTATTTGCATTAATCACGTTACAATGTTACAACACTTTGCACACACAAGTTAGTTTTTACCTTTCAGCACATTCTTCATCACTCTCCTCCTCAATCGGATATGCATCATGTGAAGAATTCATATACATGATGTTGTTTGAACCAACTTCATACAGTATAACACTGTCTCTGACATACCACATTGTTTGTTTACATGAAGTCATGTACGAATCTCCTTGATATATGTTATTGTGCAAGTGTACATAGAATCACAAATCATAATACAAATTTCCGTCTGCACATGATAAGTAGTAAATGGTGAAGTCTGTAGAATATATGCAAAATATTACCAGTGGCATATTAATGGCTGTTGGCAATAGTGATCAGATGTGTATGCAACAAAAAGTGGACAAAACTTAATGCTAACTGTAACACAAGCTACTCATCTATGAAAGTTAACTTGATATCTTGTAAAACTTTAGTCACTACATGGCAAACAATGTGCGATAGCTGCTAGCACTCAATGTGCTCAGGCAGCACTCAACAGTCTGAGCAACAGAAAAGTGGACCCAGTCTAATGCAAAACCTAACCCCATGTCAGTCACATGATATAGCTGTAAGTGTGACTGGTAGTGGCTGTCTTTCGATTCAATCAACAAACAGATAAATTGTTATTGTAAGTGAATCAGACTTCTAGTTTCTGGTGCATGTAAAACATTCCAGAGCCGGCCCTAGGCACGAACAAGGTGGGCCCTTGCCCAGCGCTCCACACTTCTGCCGGGCCCCGCACTTCGGAGCCACCGTGTGGACGTGATGATGCATCAGCATAATTAAACACTGAAACTTTCATTCACTGTGTGATTTATGCACTTTGCCAAATATCAGTAATGGGGCAAATATGTGGTTTCCTTTAGACATACAAAATGCCCTCTGACTCCTCACATGCGACTCTGTTCCCTGGACCCCCACTGGGGGCTCCGCCCCAAGACCCCCGTTATAGACTCACACTCACCATGGCATCCAAACGTTGCTAGGGCCCCGTGCTCACTAAGGCCGTCTCTGAAACAGCCTATGTGTTGACATTGTAATTGTGCCAATTATACCCAAGCGTTATCTTTAAAACCGCTGGAAAATTTTCGTCCAGACTCGTTACATTTTACCCAGCATGTCAAAACCAACACAGAACGTCATTAAATACTTAGACGAGGTTTGAAATTTTGCACATAAACCAAACTACCTCTGTCACTCATGGACTTAGCAACATGCAACACATGATGTCATAACCGCATGTGTGGAGGATAGCTAATAATTTTCACAGAACAAATTCTTACCCTCTATCGGTTAACGACGGTTATAAACAACTACAAGAACCGCGACAGTCACTGTCGTAGTCAATGATAGCCGATAAATGAATGTAAAGTCACGAAAACTGAACAAAAACTACCGATCTTGCGATGCATGCATTGCATAAAACTTCATGCAATGCATACGCAACACATGCAACACAACCACTATAAGTAACATGCCGAAGCTGACCCTAATCATAGTATTCGTGTGAAAAATGTGGAGTT
>Ga0209782_1000915_pt1 | contig 14279 bp, 11 predicted proteins | sample WorMetmaBAHAMAS1_FD_187390 | JGI IMG/M metagenome (GOLD analysis project Ga0209782, IMG submission 187390) | Marine gutless worms symbiont microbial communities from Max Planck institute for Marine Microbiology, Germany - Inanidrilus... | ecosystem: Host-associated > Annelida > Digestive system...
TTTCCGCTGCTCAGCGCCTTCTGTGTGGAACTCGCTCCCGAGGACAGTCGTCGATAGTGACTCCATCGCAGTTTTTAAATCTAAACTAAAGACATTTCTCTTCTCTCAGGCTTACTCTCTTTCCTCTTCTCACTCCCACTAACACACTACCTGGCCCAGCGCCTCTGAAGTTACGACCATATGGCGCTATACAAATGTCTATATTATTATTACATGTATGACTTTTCATTTCATCGTCATTCCAACCAGTTAACTGCATCATCATCGACAACTTAAGTCTTTGCGGACAGTCAGACAGAATAGTCAATGGGCACTCATTCACTATTCTAAAACCGTTTAATTTGGCTGACCCAAGAGTTGGCGATTTCACATGCAAAATTATTTTGACTGTTTCATACATCTGCAAGAAAATGTTATGTATGGTGTGTTTACTAGTACCAGTAGTAGACATTGAAAACTCGCGCGCTACCTGGACGTTAATAGCGGTCAACGTAGCATTTTTATCAGCATTGGATTCGAGCACTGCTGGGTTCTGTAACAACTGGTTTACTCCTGTATGGTTATACAAGAGGGCCTAGCAGTGGCTAGCATAGCGCGAGATGTTGTTTAGATTACCCCTCCTCGCGACCACAATGCGTGGTAAATTTGGATTGGAATTTGAAACCTAAATTAGCTATAATGCGCCAATGCACTTCCATCATAGACAGACAGACAGACGGACACTGACATCATAGCATAAGCGCGAGATGTATATATTACATCTCGTGCTAAAAACGATTTTGTGGCTTCCTATCAGTACTGGAGTCCCGATTACCATATCTAATCCAGAGGTAATCAGCGCCACGTCCCTCTATGCCAGCCACCGCTGAGCACGTGACACTCTTACTAGTCAACAAGTGGTGATACCAATTAAAGTTGCTGTAGCATCGATATTTATGCTTTAATTTTGTGCTTTTGTGTAGATCGCAAAATTCACAAAATAAAGGGCACGCAAACAATAAGGGCTTTACATTATATGCGATACCGTCTGTACCATCACAAATCAGTAAGCAGCATGGATAAATAGCTCAAATACTGCTGGAGAAATTTTTGACTACATATTTTTAGACTCATTTTAATTAACAGCCCTAGCACACACTGCACACAGTAGAGATATCACTAGTGTCAATCAGGAATGTAACGACACAAATAATGTAAACAACAACAACGTATCACAAACAGTTCCATCAGTTAAAGGCCACACACACAAACAACAGTGAAAATAATACTTGTTTAATATTATTTTATATACAATTGGAAATATTACTGTTACCGAAACATCCCTCACAACACAACGTTAACAGACCTTTATACCACTAACAAAAATGTAAATGCATTCAAGGCAACGTGCTCAACAATACATACAACATAATACAAAAATAACTGGTGATAAATTATTGGCGACAGAAGTGATTCTGCTGCACAGCTGAACATGGAAGAGACAAGCCGATGCTAAACAGATTCACCTGCAAAATACATCAACAAAATAACCAGAAATACGCAGTCCAATCGACATGCTGTCCCATGCCAGCAGCAGCACACTTCACTAGTAACGTGCAACTGTGACCTTTTTCATACAACTCTATGGTCCAACTCTATGGAACTCATTGCCACTGACACTTCGCGACCCACTGATGTCTCTGATGCAGTTCTGTGCACGACTAAATACTGAAATGTTCTGTAGGGCCTACGACTGATCATAGCACCTGTGTGACAGTTTAGGCTGCACGAACATAAATTGTCATACATACATACTGTTAACTCTGACCTTTTAAAATCATTTTCTTAAAAGCATGGCTAGAGGCTGCCATGAACTACATCTGGTGTCGATAGCTTAAGATGTTTTTCATTTAGACCATGGGCACACGGTCACAAAAACAACTGATAACACAACCAGTGCTTGGCAACCACCGTGAAACTATTATGTAGAAAGTGTGGAAGATGGATGGACAGACACGAAACCAATGCATATATGCATTCTGCTATGGACATAGTAAGCGTAATAATACTAGTTCATTAAGTTCAGGTTTTGTCCCACTCTTGAAAAACAAAATGTCTGAACTAATCTCTTGGCTAGTACTGAGAAAAACCTCACAACAAAAGCAACCATTTAACAGGAACACATCACACGAAGATCTTATAAAATGAAACAACTTGGTTGCCTCCTACGACCCCTGGCATAGAAATGAAAAGGCCCTATTCTTATAGTTGCGGGCCAATATGGAGCAAGAATAATACAAGCACTACAATGCTACCGTCAGGATGAGATGGCTGCTGCCGAAGCTGTGAGTTTTTAGTATCGGTGGATGTCTGAAGCTCACCCTGCTCCGCCAGACGACCAGTGTCTGCCAACTGAACTCCACGCCGTGGCTGTGTCCAACCGCAAACAATGTCACATCAAACTAGAAACCAAGGCATACCCAAACCGGCGGCATATTTCACGACCACATGACCTTAACCTTTTGACTTCAGGGTCAATGCGAGCTGAGCGTCTGCATATACTGTGTCTAGAAGTTTGGTGTTGACAGTTCAATTCCAGTTTCCTTTTACACCACAAAAACATTAGACAAACAAAGTCAGATGCCACATATCACCTATCCCATTCCCTGGTTACCACTGGCTTGGGATAACTCCTGATTAGTGCAGCTCAGTGAATGCATCCTTCCCACTAAGTACTGTACTAAGTATGTGGTCTGTTTGCAGAATGGCATAAAATGCCAGGAAAACACTGGAACTAGCTAGAGACACTCGGCTAAATAAATCCAATACAAACCGAGATTAAACCGCACTATTTTGGTGCTGTGGGACAACTCTTGTAAAATAACTGAATTATGCAACAAAAGCAACTAGTTTAATTGCCAGTTATCCAGGACAACCTGCATATACATACATACATACATACAAATTTATATAGCGCCACAATTGTATAACGAATCAGAGGCGCTGGTGCAGGGTAACTAGACAGTAAAAGCAGACTGTAAGAAATGAGACTTCAGTTGATGCTTAAAGGTAGAAAGATTTTCTAGAGAGCGAATATGTACAGGTAAGGAGTTCCAGGTCGACCGCATAAGCTGGTATCAGAATAGCATTCATTCACTCACATCTTGTCTTCGTGGTTAATTAACTTTCTCCATTTCCTACAGTCCTATGACTGCATTTCACAACTGTCACTTTAAATTTCTGACATCTGATGGCAGCAACATTACACAGTGCTCACAGCACCAGTAGGCTAAATGCCTCACCAACAGATGCACACATCAGTGTAATGACCATTTTCAGGTGAACCCGAGCTAGCCAGCTATAATACTAACGGAGAGAGGACAATACTTTGACAGACATATGGCGCGTTAAAAACTGCGTAATAATAATAATAAAAAAAGGTGTGATGTGTGCGTATTTCACATGGTCATTATATACTGCTGAATATGTCGTACCAGTTAACAGTCCACATAAATAGAGTGATTCAGTTTGTCACATGACGGAAGTAAAAGAGGCGGGAGTTATGGATGGTGAGAGTGGTAACTCAACAGAGGAAGAGGAAATGACAGGCATAGAAAGAGAGGAGTCAGAAACAGAGACTGGGATGAGGTTGACGGAGTGAAGCAGGAAGCTCGTTCCAGAGACAAGCATATCGAAATGGACGATCAGTTACTCATAATGAGGATGACGTGGATGAACGAGTGAGAGTGACAGTAAATGAAGAGCGAGTTTCGCTCGTTCAGAACGGCTCGCAAACATATGGGTCAAGTGTACATATGATGATAACAGCAGCAGAGTTAAGCAGCTGCATAATAGTGACTGGATGAATCATGGTGGGAAGGAAAAGTTAAGGTCTACAGCAAGTGGACATGCAGACTTGAAACAAATCAAGACAGAAATTCAACAGAGTAATCAGCCAACCACGGGGTTTGCTGGGCAATTGCTGTTAATGAGTGTATGCATCGCTATTGTTATCGGTGATGTTAATATTATGCTTTTACTTACTAAAAACTGTAGTCTTCTTTGCCTGTGATCGTCAATTGATATCTCCTCTTGTTCTTGGGCTGTGCCATGTTCCAATAATTTGTCACCTCCACCCACTCCGGCTGTGACTTCCTCCAATGCCATTGGCTGTAATCTGGAATTTACCATCCTCTGGCCTGCATCACGAGACTTCCCAGTATCTGTGTCTGACACGACCTCATCCTTGTGGTACTCTTCACCTTTTGACATCTCAGATCTAGTCTCCTCTGTTTTCAGTCCCATAACTGATGCCCTGCTGTTTGTGGCAGTGCCATTTGATGGCTGGATTTCACTGACAACCGGTAACCCAATCTTACCCAACTTCGTCAAGTCTTTCATACCATCATCCTCTGCAGAATCATTGCTACCAACTGAAGAGATGTTCCTCTCGCCAAACCTACTCGAGATCTCACTGACAGGTAGTGAACTATTAGTGCCAGACACACTAATGACTTGGCTTCGAACTCTGTCTAATGTCTCATTACTAGGGGTCCTGTCTGTGGACATCAAGGTCGAGTTATCTACCACAATGTTTATACTGCGAGATAGTGGGGCTGGCTCCTTCTGTGGCACATTTGCTGTGGCTGCATCTTCCACTGTGCGGCCATTGTGGCTCACTCCACCAGCATCGTTCACAGCCGAACTGTTCCGGCTCACAGATGTATTGATACTGGGCTCAAGATGGTCTTGCAAATGGCCAGGCTCTGAATGCAAGCGGCTGCTGCTGGCCAAGTTGCCATCACCTCTATCATCATCTGCCGGTCTCGGTTCTGGTGTTACCTTTTGGCTAGAAGCCACGCCTCCTGAGCTAGGCTGCTCACCAACCGGAGCCTTCAACTGTGTATCATATTTCAGCACGGCAGCAAAGTCTCTACTGCTATTGATGGTTCTGGAGTGTAGTCCGGTCTGATTGTTCGACTCATTTGGACCTACTGTGGTTAAGGCAACTGAACTCAATTCTCTCCGACTATCGTCCACGCTGCCGCCCCGTGGATGTGGCACATCTGCTGCACTATCATTTCTCTTCATACTGCTCAGCGACGGCCGACTTTCCACGCCATTTACAACTCTGTCCTCTACAAGGTTCTTCTGCTTTTCCCTTATCTCCACTGGTAATCGCTCATCTGGACCAGTTGGTGGTCCAACATTTTTCTGATCCTGTTGAAATGACGAGTTTGCTTCAGTGCTTTCACGCTGATTGGCTGACATGAACGGCATCTGGCCCGTAACATACCTGTTCGACAAACTGCTACGGTTTGCTCGTGAAAAACCTTGTCTGATCTCAGGCAACTTGTGAAAACTAGATAGGTTAAACAACAGCAAAGAGTTTGCAGGTGAAAGGCTCGTCACGCTGTCTGAATCTCTAGTGGAACTGTTGCTAGCATGTGTATTCCTGCAATATGTCAAACAAAAGCCAACAATGAAAATAATAAACATCCGCAGAATTCACATATTAATTTAATTTACTTCTGGTGACTTTGGCATGATTTACTTTCAGGTTTTGCATCACTTATGCCGAACAATTTTTTTGTTTCTATTTCTTAGTTTTTGTCGCTTTCGAACGATAGTGCAAAGAATGCAAATGGTATCAGTCAGCGTTCATGACATTTTCCCAAAATCAATTGATTGCCATGGCAACGTCTCTCAACAAATTGGAAAACAAGGTACAGGTCTATCATCTGCACTCAAAGGGTGAAAAAATTGTAAAAATCGGTCCAGTATATCCTGAGATATTTGACTAAATATGCCAGTTTTTTGTCATGTCGTAAAAAGTATACAAATGAGCACCGTTTTCTCTGGAGTTACTGGACCAAAGTTCACGCAATTTTTACACGATATAGAGGCATCATTGGCGCTGTTAATGTGCACATTGAGGTAGCGATATCCCATTCCGTTTTGGATTGACAGAGCGATAAGTGCAGGGGGGTAGGTAATTTTGCCCCATTTTAGCCACTAAATTGGTTGCCATGGCAACGTCCCTTGAGAAATCGGAAAAACTGAACCTGATCAAGAAAATTCACGCAAATACCTTCTATTTGGTGAAAAGATCATGAAAATCGGCCCAGTAGATACTGAGATAGCTTTGATCATAGTAAAAAAAAAAGAAATTAATGCAAGCAAAATATATAGCCCTTCCGGCAAGTTTGCCGAGCGGGCTAAATGAACATGTTGCTGAAACTGACTAAAATTTGCAATAACTTTTGCAAACTTGCAGCATCATTAGCAAAATGTTTTAGAGTTGCAGCCAATCATGTCACATTATGTGCAGTTACGTCAAGCATGCAAAATCATTGAATTAGCATAATGTTCCGTCCATGTTGTTGCAGATTATTACGCCCTGCCACAGCCAGTCAACTGCTAGTAAAATTATACTCAGAGATACTCTGTTAAGGGATCTTGCTCACCTAGAATAACTCCAAAGAAAAAGAAAGCCAGTTAAATAAAAGCCAATAAAAAGACGAGAGAGAGAGAGAGAGAGAGAAAGATAAAACATAATTTCAACAGTATCTTACGTCAGTATGGCAGGTCGCTGGTTCTGTGCACTAAGCGGATCACCTTCTGTGTCTTGCATTATTGACCTCTCCTTACGATTCGCCACATCAACATTGACAGGCTGTGCCATGGACTCACCATTCTGCCTCGGGAATCCTTGACTTGGGGAATATTCATCATCAGTTGACTGCAGACGAGACCTCATCTGACGGTGGAACAATGCATCTGACATTATACGACTAGAGTTGTCCTTCGGAACTACCAGCTGGTCAGTGGATCTAGATTCAGGAAGATGTTCATAACTGCGCATCGGACTTTGGAGAAGCTGTTGAGGATTCTGAACAGCATCACCTGCATGCTGATATGATGACTCTGGCTGCTGCGGTTGATTCTTCCACTCTCCACCCGACTCTGGAGATACTGATGAACCATGCCTAATGCTTCCGTCATCATGTTCTGCTTGAATTACCGGCTGAGATACGATGCGTCGTGGATTTTCGTGACTGTAATATCCCGGAATGTTTTCTGGAGGTGCGGACTGTCCATCCCGTCCACGTGAAAATCCCTCTTGATCCACTTTTGTCCGATTTCTTGGCTGCAATGCCACTAGTTGCATCTGTTCTGAGTTCGTTTCATCCACTCTTCCATCCATTCTCCTCATCTTCGCCCCGAGTGGAAGTGCATCCCGATCCTTCTGCTGGGGTCCGGTCACATCGGACCTCGAGAAACCGGACTCTGATGTGGTCGGTGAGCTTTGGAACAGCGGTGATGACTGACTCGGCTGTCTGTCTGGACACTGCGCGGCTCTCTCACTAGCTTGCTGCTCCAGCTGCTGCTGGAACAACTGCTGCTGGTGGAACAACTGCTGCTGCTGCTGCAACTGCTGCTGCAACTCTTGCTTCTGTTGCTGCAACTGCTGCCTCAGTCTCCGTCCCGTGAACTGTTCGTCCGTCGTTCGTTGCTTCTCGTCCAACAGTTCATCTTCGAGCTGTTTCACACGCTCGCTCAGCTGACTTACCGTGTCGTCAAGCGCCTGCTTCTGTTCGCTGCATTTCTTCGCTGCAGTCTCCATAGCATCCTGCACTGACTGTGTCTCACCTAACACAAAATACAGAACCGTCATGACCGCAGATATACAATATGGATGGAACGCTGCCGACTGGTCAGCACTGTAGGCACTGAAGCCGCTATATGCTAAGGGTGGTATGGTATATTTTTGCCACTCAAGAACGCGACTGTGATTGGTCAATATTACAGACAGTGGCCGCCAGTGGCCGATAATACTCATGCCATACCAGCCTTGATACTGAACGGTCTGACCTGGACTGGTCACGCTATCTCTAGTGCATATTTATTTCTAGATCTCAATGGTGACAACACTACACGAGTGTTCACATAACTCCTCTCATCTCAACTGAACTGAACATGGTTAAGAACTTAAGATTCTAGTCGTGATGAGTGGACCCTGTTTGGTTCAGAGGAGATAAGGCGAGTGATCTCAGTACTTACTGGGCCCATTCCATGGGGACATAGCGGTCCCCTCTGTCACGCATTGTCGTTGTCGTCGTGGACATCGATGCGCAGGCGGCGTGCGACAGTACCAGTAGCGACACCTGGCGAATGGGCGTGCGGAGGTTCGCAGTGGCGAATGGGCCCAACATTTTTCAAATGCTTCTTGTTAAGATAGCACACACACACACACACTTTCTCTTTCTTAATGACGTACTCTTCTTCAGCGTAGCCATGTCCACTATCAAACACCGATGTTGACGAGAAGATGCCTTCTTCCATGCATATGAAGCATCGATATTCAATGACCTTAAGGAGCATTCATATCAAACATTTCACCTCATCTGACCTCATTTCATCCGAACCAAGGGCGCAACACCTGGTCACAGCAAAGTGGGTCACTTCACAGCACATGACCCAGTTTGCCATGAAACACGGCACACCCAGTACAGGTTAGATGAAATGAGGTCAGTTGAGACGAGATCCACTGAGGTGAGGGTGAGATTGCACCTTTAGATCGGACTCACCCTCTCCTCTGATAGACAACATAGGCCTATGAGCTATGGTGTTTGTCTGGAGTAAGAGGGGAGATTATCAGAACTGTTCTGTGCTGTATTGTATACGACAGTTGTGCACAATTATAAGCACATTAGATGAGCAGTTCTTACAGTTCTCTGGACTGGGTTTTGTCACACTGGGTGCATTTCTTTGCATTTTTTTTCATACTGCATATATGTTGTGTTATTGTCAGCACAGTAGGGTGGACCTAATGGGATTGAAGCCTGGTCCTTAGGACTTCTCTTCCTTCAGTGCTTTGACACTGTTGGTTAAGTCTTTTGACCCATAAAACCCGTCCCCGATATGACCTATAATGTGTTTGGTGGGACGTTAAACCTTGCTAACTCAACTCTGACTCAGTGACTATGACTGAGCCACTTGTGGTTGGGTCTTCACTGCGGTCGTTTCAAGTCATCCACAGACTGCTAATCGTGGCCAATGCTGAGCATACAAAAATCACACCATGGGAATTTCACCATCATCTTTATCTTCCCTTCCTCCATTATAATGGCCTCATTACTAGCCATGGGACTGGCTGGAAACAGCATCTCCAAAATGACCTATTTTGTGTCAGGTGGGATGTCAAACCTTAACTTAATCAATCAACCACTATAATGGACCATGTTGCAGGTGAATCTAGATTAGTCAGTCTCCTATTGTGTTCTTTTAACCACTTATTTAGCAAAACCTTTAAAGGTAAGAGGCGGCACAACCTTGCATGCCATTTAAAGACCAGATGCCCTTCGTATTTTTTGTACATTACCTTTACCACACTAGTGGCCCTTAAGTGATGCTGTGCTTTATAAATATCTGTAATAACAGCAATACTGGAACACCTAAGCATCACCGAGCTGCTGCAAAGACAGCAGCATACCATACCAATCCTACCACTTTGAGGGAAAGAAACAGGAAAGGGGAGAGAGTACAAAAGAGGAAGGCATGGGAGGGAATAAAGAATGCAGGACACATGAGGTGAGGAATGAGGAGGACAGAGGAAGACGAGGAAACGGAGGTAAAACGGGAACTGTTGCCCAACGATACTCAGCAATCTCTGTACTAACAAGACGTGGCATAAAAAAACTCAATGCACTACCACTAAGCCATGCTGCGACCACATAACCACAACATACTGTCACCATGGTCGGCTATAAATGCCAATGTACAAAAAAATAATGGAAAATGTAACAGTCAGTATTAACTAAAGCAATGAGACATACTCTTTGCTTGTTCAATTTCGCCACTTTTCTCTGTCACAGTTTGCCGACAAGCTTCCTATAACACAACATTAATCATTACCAGTAACAGTTTATTTCACCTACAATGAAACCTTATCAACTGAAGTACACCAAAAATATAGCATTGCAACTAGTGAACACAGGGCAGTGTGGTACAAATAAAACCATAGTTTTTAAAGAAAACAGGTTATGGATAAAAAGTTTTTAAAACATAAAAAATGTTTTAAAATTTAATTAAAACATTATAGACATAGAATAAAAACAAGGACTATTTTGAGACTCTGAAAATCAAATAACATGCTCAGAGGAAGATGTCGTTATCGGAAACAAGTTACTGGGCCAAGGCCAAGCTGCTTGACAATGAAATATAATTACATGTTTAAAAAAAAGAAAAAAATAATCTTTATAATTAGCTAATCGTAAATTAGCAATTTTGCAAATTTACATGATAAATATATAATAATTCTACATTTACATATCCATAAATGTGGAGAAAATATTTAAGAATAAAAACATGTTTTATTTAAAAATTAAAAAAAAAACATTAAAAATGTTTTACAACTATGAATAATACAGTGACACTGGATTGGCCATTACTAGTGAAAAAAGTGCCACAAGATAGTGTATCAATAAGCTCAAGGTTGACGTTAACTTTATTACAAATTTATGACAAATTGGTAGATGAAACACTTTTGAAAACAAGAAGCATTTGAAAAATGTTGGGCCCATTCACTACTGCGAGCCGCCTCACGCCCATTCACCAGGTGTCGCCAGCGGTACTGTCGCGCACCGCCTGCGCATCGATGTCCACGACGCCAACGACGACAACGCGTGACAGAGGGGACCGCTATGTCCCCATGAAATGGGCCCAATAAGTCAGCATAAATATTGGCAAAGTTATGGGCAACAGCATGGTGGCATCTTTGTTATTTAATGGCCAATGACCAAGTTTTTTTACTCCACCCTATATATCTGTAACAGAACTGTTAACTGAAAAGTGAGACAAAGGCAATATATTTGAACATTTAACATCACACTAAATAGACAACTTTCAGTCCAAATCACACTAAATTCCAAATGTGCTCGCACTCAGAATTTTGATATGTGCAAAAAAAACGAGCAGACAGAAAACTAAGAAATTATGTAAGGGCAAATAAACAAGCAACATTTATTTTGATACTATAAAACTACTGACAGACCAGACGCTGGTCCAACTGTGACCGCAAATCAACCAGATATTTATCATTCTTTTCGTTAGTCGCCTTCATGTCAGCTTCTACTTTTTCAATGTCGTGCTTGCACATCTACACATCAGCTAACACTGTAAGGGCAAGTTATCAGATCAATGACAATGTAAACGATGCTGGATGAAATGCCACAGAATGGTCAGCATTGTAGGCCTTAGAGGCCCACCACAGTGGTCAAGTTCAAAGTTGGTATGATTTTGCTGATAAAGGACAATAAATAGTTAATAATGTTTACATCACTAGACTGAACAGCGAACAGTGTTGACATCCAAAGCAACACGCACAGTTGATGGAACAGCTGTGCAGCGAGGGAAGCTAAAGAAACAGCCTGAATCGTGGTTATGATTGGTCACAGTACAGGTAATGGCTGGAAAAATCCGTACAACATCAACCCTGGCATTGGTCTGCTGGGACCTGGCCATGTCTTCGCCATAATGATGCCATGCTATCTGTAGCATACATTTATTTATCTATATTATAAAGACAGGACAGTTTGGTTGTCTGTCCGTGTCATGAGCGCATGTGATTGGTAAGCGCGCAGCACGGGCCAAGCATTTCAACCAAGCCGAAAATGAGTGTAGCGAGTTTTCGGCTTGTATATCTAAACAGTTCAGATGCAGACAACTATTGCAATGCACAGTTCACAGTATCTATCACAATTCACAACACATAATGCTAATGACAAGCAACAGCCAACAACCAGCTTCTTCACTTATACCATCACTTGTCTTCTAAATACCCACGTTAGACAGTTTCTCTTGGTTGACTTCTTTCACTTGTTCGGGAATAAAACTTCTTAAGTTAAGTGGTTCCTAGGTTTCCTTAAGAGCCAATACTGTCTGTCATCTATGACTTTCAACTTGTCATGTCATAATAAATTATGAACAACACTAGAAAACTGTCATCGACTGAGGATCAGGGTCCCACCGACCACGTTTTGAACTGAGGCCCTAACCCTAACCTTGCCTTCTGACCTTGACCTTTATTCCCATGACAGCTATGGTCATACATCCACATGCAAAAGGTCAAGGTCAGAGGTCACTCAGTTTAAAAGTTAGAATGTAAACATAATGACGGTCAGACAGTCCAGAGAGACAGACAGAAGTGATTGAATGACCTCCCGTGTTAACACCGTCGGTAATTATTGCAATATAACTGGCATGGAGTTCGTAATACTCAAAAGCCCATCAGTAATGAACTGAGCTATGCTAGCGATGCCAACAGCCTGCCCAGCATGTGATCTGTTCAATGCAGTGGCATTTCCTGAACTATAAACACTGTTCTCCATCAAACATGATGAGACAGACAACATATCCAAATTAGTTATGTGTCCTGTCTGTTTATGATTAGTTAATATAGCCCAAATACCTGTTCCGTTGTTTTTTTCACCTTATGCACATTATGTTTCTACAACTAAGATTACAAAGCTGACAAAACTATGGTCTTTCATACAAAAAGAAACTAAGGGACACAAAGAATTGGGTTTGCACCCAACACAGCCAATGCATGTCAAATTACAGCATAAAAGTATGATAAAAGATAAGTGTCTGCACGTCAAAAATCCAACATAAAATTTCACTCACTCCATGTTGGGAAACTGTTCAGGGCTAGTGTAGCATACATAGCGCTGAAGCCGCAGAAGAATGGTATATTTCATTTGCATGGTAAAATTTAAAGATGTTGTAGACTTTTCAGCAAAAACGGGCAAGTTTTGTTGTTTTACTGTATTGGTTAGGGTGAGTGTCAATGAGGTCTTCTTGACGCTTCACCAACATCAACAAGATGAATACTCTGGCGCAGGTGATGAAATGACGGCTGATGATGAACAGAAACAACTGGTGTGGAAGTGCTGTATAAAAAGTAGCATACTCTGGCTTCTCACTGCATGGACTCCCTACACTACAGTATGCTGTAGAACAGGGTATTAGAGTGAGTACAGTTAGTACCGTTGGGGTGTTAGAAAGTATTGACTAGTATGCAGAATACCAGCCAGTAGTTACAGTAGGGTTAGCGTTAATTTTGTTCTATAAAAAGAAATTACTGAGAGCCCCTCCACAGTAACAGAATTTAATTGTAAAACAACTGGGCAACAGTTGCATGCACGTAAAATGACGAACTACTTCACGTGTTTTAGGCACCAGCTAGTATTCTACATGTGTCCCAAAAGGCAGTGATGTTAGTCCTCGGCCTTGAGGAGTCAAAGATAATTTTCGTGTCCTTGGCCTTGGCTCTGAAGGTCACATCCTTGGCCTTGCACTCAAGGCCTTCTTGGCCTTCCACCTAAGTGCATGGCCTGTGAATTGCTGCATTTGCTCTGCTCTATGGTACGGAGTTGCTGGAATAATGTCATTAATGCAGTCGCATGAAGAAACCGCAACACACATATCTGACTGTTACGCCAGTCGATAAGACAATCATTAGTCATGATCAGCTGCATTATGGGTGGCTTGACATCCACGACTGTCACTATCAACACTGGTTATGCTGGCTTGCTGCAGCGTGGCCCGGTGACTGAGATTAATGATAGTCTAATGAGCTATAGGCTGACAGACAGTAGGGTAACTAGAGTTAGGGTTAGGGTTAGTGAATATGTCGACACAAGCCGGTGGTGGCTGGGAGGGCTAGAGGCAATGTGATATATTCACTGAAACCTGCTGCATCTACGGCCAGCTGGCTGCAATAAATAAATCTACAGCTGCATTAAATGAACCCGCAGTGGCCGTATTAAGCGTCAATAAACATTAAAGTGGCAGTAAGCCAATATCCTACTGTATAGGGTTAGTAAGGTCTTTAAGGTTAGGGTTAAGGTTAGTGTAAGGATGGGTTAGAATAAAATTTTAGCTCTGTATGGCTACTGTGCCTATCTTCAGTCACTTTAGGGGATATTTGATTAGACGAATGTGGATTCGGATTCCGTGAATGTATTAGAGATGTACGCGTGTAAACGTGTACATGATAAGCTACATGCACACATTTACATAATTACACGATAGGGGCATCCCCACACTAGGTATCCAAATTCAGATTCCTAAATCGAATGAAAGTGGCTGCTATGCCGGGTTGCCCGGCACGCATTGCGTACAGGGCCGGAAGTAAATAGTTGAATGAGATAATTTATGCTAGGGTCTATAGATATATCTATGTTTGTGTGAACTGTGTGAATATTATATTTCACTGTATAATATTGTGCTTATTC
>Ga0209782_1000916_pt1 | contig 14277 bp, 8 predicted proteins | sample WorMetmaBAHAMAS1_FD_187390 | JGI IMG/M metagenome (GOLD analysis project Ga0209782, IMG submission 187390) | Marine gutless worms symbiont microbial communities from Max Planck institute for Marine Microbiology, Germany - Inanidrilus... | ecosystem: Host-associated > Annelida > Digestive system >...
GATGAGCCATAGGAATGCCGAAACAGAAATCTTCAGTCGTCGTCGGAATGACGAGACAGATGTTGCAGAGGTGACATCATGTGGCAGAGCATTCCATAGTCGCGTGGCTGCCACACACCAGACAGACTGTTCTGTAGCTGGATGCCTAAGTGGTTGGTAAAGATAAGGTCATGTCAGTAATGCATGTGTCTGCAGTTGTGGTGGTGTTTGAGACTGATAATTAATAGGCAACCGGACGGAGAGACCACAGGTGCATTGCTCACCTGTGTCGAACCATTACAAGCCAGTTTAGTGTGTGATTAGGCTTTTGTTAAGAGGCAGAATCAAAACCAGTAGCATCTTGTCTAGTGTGGGCTACATCAGTGTAGTGGATTTTGGTGGTGTTATGTCTGTTTGTCTATTACTGTAGCTCATGACAGTCATTGCTACATGAGTGCGACTGGTCAGAATGCTTGACTGTTGTGAGCAGTTCTCCAGACCTTTACTTACTGTAGCTGTATTTGGTCGATTGTTGAGCTCGTTGTGCTAACGTGGTCAGTGTGGGCTTGCTGGTTTCACTTCAGACAGCTCACATTTCATAGTACATCAAACACTGAAGTGATTATGGAGATGAATCTTATTGCCACCTTGCTATGTTGGTTGATGAATTTATTGTGGAATTTTAGGACAGTTGATGTAATAAATAAGACAACTGTCTTAGTGGACAGCTATGTGTTAGTAACTGGCTATAGCAGTTGCAACAAGCCTCACCGCTACGGGAACTCGTGCCATATGGGATCACTCAGTGTTGACTGCCATGTGGCAGAGGTGACATTTCTGCCTTTACCCCAGCCAATTAAAACTGGTACTTGATTTAGTAACCATGGAGAGATGCAAGGCTGAGTTGACCTACAGGGTGAGTCAAAAAAGTAAACCCCAAAGGCTCTTAACAGTACCTTGGCCTATACTAAGCCTTTTTGAGCAAAATTTTGCCCAGTAATAGGCAGTTCATGTCTACATATGTGTGCCAAATTTGGGGAGTTTACATTAGAATTTAATGAACTGAGGGTTTATTTTTCACGAGTACCCCATTTTTACGGTTTCTGATTTTAAGCATTCATGTTGGATTTCGAACATTTGCATAATAATAAAAATGCAGATTAGCATCTTCACAGAAATTATGTCGTGGTTACGTCATTAGATTAACCTACATCTTTGCTGCTTGCAATAGCCACAAACACCATGCTATACCCAAAACAATTCCTGCATTGAAGGATGCACTGCAGCAGATCTTAACTGCCTTGCTGGTTAAAGATGTTAAGGACTTTTGCAAGCAACTGGAGGCTAGTGTGTCAGCTAACTGAGGACATTTTGAATATAAAATGTGATCACTGATATAACAGTTACTGATGAACACTTCTTAACATATGATTTCATTAATGTAATGAGCTTGTTTCAGAAGAAGTTTGTGATTACTGCAAGAAGTTGTAATGAACTGTTAAAACTCAGAAGTTAGGGTTACAAAAATTGTTGCAGTTCCCACAAACATTGAGGTAAGTGGACCAAAATTGGTACATAGGTGAGGATATGAATGGCGAACAGCTGGGTAAATTTTCATCCACAGAGCATGGCCACAAGCTGAAATATGTGCAAAAGTCTTAAGCGGAGTTACTTTGACTCACCCTGTAGTTGGCTTGGTTACATACCGAGGTGGTATACCCAACTGAAGATGGTCACCCATCCCAGTAGTAACTGGGCTCAATGTTGAGCAACTTTGTTCGTGCGATGAACAACGCTACCACAACTCCTGAGTTAAACAGTTCGTGGCCACTATTACTAGTCCACAACAAACAGCCATTTTAAGGTGAACCTGGGTTAGCCAGTTTCCTTTCAGTTTTTTTTCTCTCAAAAAAACATTTAGGGATATGTGACGGATTTTTTATCGGTTGTATGCCTTTCCTTCCACCCAACCAGTGCTGTCAAAGTGCTGAATGAGATTCAGTGCACTGACCTCCAGTGCGAGAAGATTACCCGTCGACCTTAGTTTTTTCAGATAACACTAGAATCCTGGAGGAGCAGCCATTACTTTCTGTTTATGTTTGTGATTAGTAGTTGAGATAAATGATATTGTAGGTGAATTGTCTGGAGTAAGTGGCAGTGCAGTGCAGCGAACAGCAACGGTTCGTGAGGATTTTGACCGTCAGTTGCTGGAATGCATGAACGACGAATCGGTCGCTCACGACTACCTGTACAACCCAAAGATCAATAAGTGCACGCTAAGTTTCACCAAGAATTATCTGGAGGCGGAGTACCGGAAGAACTATACAAGCTCCGAGCTGACTGAGGGAACGCAGCCAACCCTTGCTCTGCCGCGCTACAGCGGCCTGTACGATGTTCTCGTTTCCTGCTTCTTCTTCCTAATGGTGGTGTTGTGCTGCTTTGTCAGCTTCAAAATTCACACCACGTGGGTCGTTGTTTGTGTGGTTGGCGTGGTCATTGAGGCAACCATCCTTCTGCCAATGTTCTTCAATGTCTATCTGTCGCGGCCCATCTCGCTCGTTCACAAATTATCCAGCTGGTATCCGCGTCACCTCTGCGGCATCATCGTGACCAGTTTACCGTCGATGGCTGCGTACTCGGCATTTTCGTGCGGCATGTTTGAAGAAGTCGCCGGCAGTGATCGGTTCTACTGCCTGCTTGTCATCACAACTCTGCTGCATTACTGCAACTTCACGATGCTCAGTTCGTGGATGAAGTCACCCTTGGCAACTGTTGCCGGTATTGTCCTCATAATCCTCATCCGCGTTGGGACTTGCCCGGCAACGTATTACGCTCCACCGGACAACTTTGACAGCGTTACCGGTAGGAATATATCCGGTGATGTACCGTTTCCACAGATCTTCGTTGGAGGCCATCCACTCTTGTGGAAACTACCAATCCTTGACATTATGCTGCTGCTGCTGCTTGTCTGGTTCTTGAACCGTGAGATCGAGATCAGCTATCGACTCTGCTACCATGGAGATGTCGAGGCAGTGTCTGATCGACAGAAGATACAGGTATTGGAAGTGCTGGTGTTGACTGTGTTCAGTTGTTTTTGTTAAGACGTAGCACAGAATGCACTTGGTAAAGCATATAATACACTGTGTTTCAGAAAAAAACGACACTGACGTTGCACACTATACTTCACGGACGTTAACCGATTTTGGCAATTTTTGGCAGAGATATTGCTGAGTGAGTACGATATTGAATGGTGATTTGTTATCTCACCTCTGCTAATTAATGTATCTGCACTACTTGGGGAAACGTAAACCCCGGAAATTGGGTCTATTCAGTCGTGCTGTATACTGTGTCTGATTTAGCTTGCTGTATCTTCGACACTTATCAACCAATAATGATAATTCTTTGTAGACAATAATGTCGTAATACTAGAACCGTACAGTGTGCAAATATTATTTTTCATCTGGCCATTTTTGTGTGACAGCAGTTCGTCAACAAGGTCAGTGTTATCAGCTGTGCAGGTGTTGCACCATCTGCTGCTGCTGCAACAACGGTCGACCAACCCAGTAACCCATAGCTTTTGCAGCAACTGGTAGACAAGGCCTACGTTCCAGCTTTTGCTGGGAAACTGTCTAACTAAATGCTTACCATTGTAGCCTTTTAAACCGAACAATTATTCATGAGAATCTTATCTTATTCAGTAAACGGCATGTTTACGAATGACCAGTGACATCAAAAATTTGTCGTTTTCGCCTTTGTAATCTCACAGCAAATTAAGAAAATAACAGCAAACGGACATGAGAAATTAAATAGGCTTATGATATAGCACAGACTCTGTAGTTATTTCCTGCTAAAAATTATTAAAATTGGTTGATGAGTGTTAAAGGTATAGCAAACCAAAACAGTGTCGTTTTGGTATACAGCATCACTGAAGAGACCCAATTTCAGGGGTTTTATGTTTCCCCAGGTAGTGCAGAGACATTAGTTAGCAGAGGTGGAATAACAATTCATTGTTCGCTAGCATACTCTCTCAGCAACATCTCTGCCAAAAATTGCCAAAATCGGTTAATGTACGTTTAAGTTATAGTGTGCTACATCAGTGTCGTTTTTTGAGACACAGTGTATATAGTTTCTTGTACAATAGGCCTCTGGGGTTGTTTTTAGAGACTGATGATCCATCCTAACTTGAAAATCAACAGTATAATAATAATAATATTGGTAATAATGAGGTCAAAGAGAATGATGTTTATGTGCTGTCATCATGGCAAGCCATTGCAAGAGTTTACGTGGTTAATTTAATATGTGCAAATAGAGCACCTGATTGCCACTAACTGTCGGACCAAGTTAGTCAACTTTGTTGCTAAGCCACTGTGATGGTTGTTTACATACTAAACTAAAATAGGCACTTGTTTAAGAATAATTAATCATATGGGTTTATCATGAAGTGTGAAAAGAGCAATCTTTGTAATATTTATGTTATTTAACAAGGCAATCGTAGAATAATAGATTTCACCACCGGTGCCTCATTCGGATGAACTCAACCAAACACTAGTTTTCTGACGTCCACTTGGTGCTGCCACCTGGTAAATTTTATCAAAATATAATATTATGTTTGATTCTGGCCTATTGGCCCATGCTATGAAAACGTGATGTTATCCACAAAACCGGAAGTATTTTAACATGTCGTAGTTCAGTTAGAGGAAGCCCGAGTTATGGCCACAGGTAACATGCGTAAACTTTGGTGAAGATCGGCCGTGTAGTTTCCGAGTTATGCAAGTGGACAGACAGACAGACAGACATACTCATCACAATACTCTACACCCCAGTCAGGGGCGAGATGGACAGTCTCTGAATGGAAATGAGACGTCAGTTTTGTTTGTTACAGCCCGCGTAGCGAGAATATATAGGTTTTGCCTAGTGTGTGTGTGTGTGTTTGTGTGTCTGTCCGGGTGCCAAAAACTGATAATTTCATCATTACATCACATTTTGCATTCACCTGGGGGGGGGTTGGACCCATTCAGGCATGTCAGTTTGTCTGTCCGTGTCCATCCTGCTGAGTGTCTGTCTTGGGCTTTTTGCCCCCTCCCCCACCTACCCATACCCCCCTGGCGGCGGGCTGTGTGATGCAGCCTTGAGCTGATTCTAGTTGTGTTATGTGTTGTACAGGCTGAGAAAGAGCAGGCTGATTCACTACTACGCAACATCTTGCCAGAGCACGTTGCCGATGTGTTGAAGAGACACGAGGGTTACTCACAAACATACGAAAATGTGGGAGTCATCTTCGCCAAGATATCTAACTTTGACGACTTCTACGACGAGGCGTACGAAGGTGGTCGAGAGTTCCTGCGTGTTCTGAATGAACTGATGGGAGATTTTGAGGAACTGTTTGACAGTCCGAAATATAAGGACGTTGAGAAAATAAAAACCATCGGGGCTTGTCTGATGGCATCGGCGGGACTGAATAAGGAGAAGCGTGACCAGAATAACAATCCGAAAGCACATCTTTATGCTCTAATGGACTTCTCAATGGACCTGCTGAAAAAGCTGAACGCGTTTAACCGTGACATGCTCAGCTTCCAGTTTGAGATGGAAATTGGATACAACTTTGGCGAAGTGACAGCAGGAGTCGTCGGAACGACAAAGCTTCTCTATGACATCTGGGGCGATGCTGTCAATGTAGCCAGTCGCATGTACTCAACTGGTGTCCATGGAAGAATTCAGGTATGCTGCACCCGTTTGTAGTCATCTATGGGTTTTTTTAGCTGTCTGTCTGTCTGTCTGTCTGTCTGTGTGTCTTGAACAGTTGTGTACATGTATAAGCACCTAAAGAAATCTGCCACAGAGGTAATTTGCATTAGATGAGGTCACGATCCACCCATGGAAATTGGATCTGCTCCCAAAGCACAGTCTGCATCCATAGTACAAATATAATGCTGCATTAACACTAATGTTGAAGATCACAAGTGCGAGTGCAGTGTAAACATTGCCTTGCTCTGAGCACTAGGGCCCACAAATGCAACCTTTGAAGTCTGGTTCCAATAACTGGATGCACAGAATTACCTTTGACACATTACTGACTTTGGCAGTTGATATTTCAGAAACTGTACAACATAAATGCTCGGTGACTATAGAACACTAATAGGAAATTGCACTTTGTGGGTCAGTTGGTACCATCTGCATGCTCCTCCAATAACCAACAGTGTTTGAAATCATGTTTTGCTACCTCTTGACTTTGACCCTTGGCAACTCAGTGGTGACATGGCTGTTTGCTGCATTTGGATATTGTTGTTTTATAATTATTTTTGGTGCATTTGGCTTGAAAAAGCCTATTCACACCCCAAATTTGGGTTTTGGGTGACTTTCCCGTAAATGGTAGAAATATCAACCATACCCCAAGAAGACACATCCTTGCATGAGTCCTCATCATTTCAGCCATCAAATGTGAAAATCTGTCACTCGGTCTGATGTGCAGGCGAGTTCCCTCCCCCAAAAAAGTTTTTTTTTTATATTTACTTATTTGCCTCATGCCCCTTGTTCTATGTTTGATACTGGGGTAGGGATTGCAGACATAATCACCCATGCTAAATGTTTAGTGATCGGTTAAGGAACGTCATTTTTGTGCGGGGTCGAAAATCGATAGTCCCAATTGACTAAGCCAGTCGCTGTTGACAGTCTACTGAATCTACCTAGCTGCGACTGATCAGTACAGCAGAATCAGAAATCCTTAAGTTTATTAGCTGTTCCTGGTGCTTATAGCAGATTGTCATTGTGAGTGCAGGTGACAGAGTTCACTGCAAAGGAGCTTAGTGACATGTTCGAATTTGAGCCCCGCGGCAAAGTCTTTGTGAAAGGCAAAGGTGACATGAAAACGTGTCTTCTCGTGCGCAAGAACGATGGTGCAACGTGGGACTGAAGAACTTGCACACATTGCATACGACATCAATACTGACAAGGTGTCTGGCTTCCAGCTTTCTTGTTCTCTTCAGCACACAACTGGTGGTCGAAATCACTTCCGTCAGTTTGTATTGTTACGTGGTTTTGATGTTAACATAGTAATTTGTTGGCCTAGTGCCAATGGTTAGTATGATGAACTGTGTGGTTGTAAAGAGAGCTATATGTTCTAAGCCGTGGAGTTGTAGAAGGAGGTTACCACCAGATCTGAACACCTAGGCCACATTAAGTTGGCATGCACTGCTGATTAGCACTTACCATAGGCACTTAGCTATCATTTAACGAAAGGTAGCACAGAAAGCACTTAAATGATAAATACATCAATCTGAAAGCTGACGGAGATCTACTTTACCCACTCGCAATCATATTTGTTTATTTATATGAATATTTTGTATCATCCAGTACAGTGAAAATTGCATGCAGACAATGCATCAGATATTACTACAGGCGATTAAAGGGTGGTGTTAACCACCACTTACATAAACCCTTCAAGAATATATATATCTAAAGATATCGTAGGTATCTGACTACTGTTGTACAGTTTGTTATAATAGCGTTAACCAATTTATGTACACATTTAACACACTTTGTAATCCTACTCAACTTATGCTGCTCTTACACTTGTCAATTCTTTGATTCGGTGAACTGAGCAGAAAATACTTCTGCTTAGTTTGCTTTCTAAGAGCTTATGGCGATGTAAGTCGTTGGGGTACATATGCTGAGTGCTGACGTATAAAAAATTGTCGAATACGCATGCTGGCGTATGTCGAATAAGTTATGTGTAAGTTAGGAGCATGCTGAAGAACACTGGTGTATATTGCAGTACAGCGAGGTCATCAAACACTTTTGTGCAGGCACAAAACATCTGACGTATGCCAGTGTATGTTTCCTATGTCCCACATGCGTAAGTTGTAGATAAGATGTTTGATCGTTGACACACGTTCTCACACGTTACTTGTAAGTAACTCGTAGGTCAAAATACATTGAGATAATCTCTAGCATAACCAAAACTTATTTCTAACCTATGTATAACGACATGCTTTGAACCTATGTTGAACTTATCTCCAACGCGTGCATATTGATATATGTAGACGTATTTGGCATGTTCTGGATGACCACAAAACTTACTGAACATGTTTCTAACTTAATGGCATATCGGCAGCGTTTAGGGGAATTGGTTCATAAAAATAGGGTTCACATGGGGAACCAGACAGTACTCCTCAAGACTCCACGGTGAGCATATTTTCATGTCATCTGAGAGATAGAGGATCCGGCAAGGCCAAATCGTAGGTCTACTAATTGTCCTCGCTACATCTGCATGACCTTATCAATTTGAAACTGAACCAGTTATGTGCCGATAGAATCCAGAGACTTCTTGGCGGCATTATTCAAAGTTTTTTGGCATGATGATCTTGTTGATACTGGGATGTCTAGTATGGTTATGATATGAAATGTTGAGCAGCAGCCTGTTTATGGACATGTGATTATCGGCAATATGCTGCCACATGCTGTGCATAAGTTAGACTATCGTTGGGTGAATGCCAACAACACGCTAAGCATTGATCGGTATAAGTTTAAGTTATGGAAATGCTCGATATAAGTTACTAATACATTATGTGTACATCTGACACCTATGAATATACTATGTATATGCCCAAAATTGAAAAAAAAATTGATAGTTCAGCATACTCTGCAGTGTTTTATAAAAATTTTGATAGGTCGGAATATGCTAGCTAAATCATTGGGGTGTGACAGTAGAGTTAAGTGCTAAGCATTTCATTTGTTAAGTGCATGCCAACTTAATGTGACTAGTGAACTGGTGTTCTGAGTACTATAAGTTGTCAATGATGCATCTGTTAAGTGGCACGAGGAGTTTGCGTTGCTGAGAGCCAGTTTGCTGATGTTAAAGTATGTGTGTTTGTGCTATGTGCATCTGTGCATGTAGGGACATTTCATACCAACTGGCCACATTTGTAAGGATTTTTACCGACAAACTGGTGACATACTTATCAACCAGTGACATCGCTGGTTTGTAAAATGCTTTATTTTGTGGCTCGTGAAGGGTTACTAGTGTCAGTAGGGTGTCCTCTGGAATTCCTATAGAGTTTCTCAGGTGCTTCTGGGTCATATAGAGTCAGGGCTAGGGTTATGGTTAGGGTTAGTTTTTGGCTGTGTGTTGCCAGTTGATGTGAATTGTAAGCATGTGTGTGTGTGTTTGTGTGTTTGTGTGTTCATGTGTCACCATTTTCTTAGTCATTTGTCTGCTGCCTGATAGTCCTTGTAATGCATGCTTTTAGTGTGTTTTTACCTCTTGCAGAAAGGTTTTATACATTTTTGAATTACCAGTAAGTAATCGTATCATAGATCACTGATGACATTTGCCATAGGCTGTTTTTCTCCCCACTTCTTCTGCTGTTGTTCTTGTGGTATAATTGAGATATACGGACAGTACAGTAAATCATTTGCAGAAAGTTATTAGGAGAACTATTTATTCAAAAACTATGCTTGATTAGCAATTTTTATTTAGTGGTTGTTGCTGTTATTACTTGATGCATTTTTTGTAACCATTGTTAAGAGTAATGTGAACAGAATCAAATGAAACCTTATGCAGTTTTAAAATTATTTGTATTTTTTTCTTTTATTTGATTTTCTCGTGGTAGGCTAATTACTCAGCTTTTTCTGTTCTCTCTTCTGGTAAACTTGGACAGTATTTCCAGTTGTAAAATATTTCAGTGATAAGTACTATAAATTTTCTTGCAGTGCATAAGTAATTAGGATACATGGGCCAACAACATAGCAGTGAAAGAAATGAGCACACTTACATGTTGTAGATTTGAAGGCAACACATATCTCGTGAACACTGTCGATATAATTATTATAATTGATGTACTAAGTTGTGTTTTGGTGTATTAGTGTGTAGTGTGTGATTGAATTACAGGTTTTTCATCTTTTACCTGTTTGCTATTTAAACATTAGAATAGTGTGTATTGTGTGTGTTTTATAGTGACTCCTTTTGTCTTATTAAAGACAGTTTATGGTGCATATATTATGTTAATGAGATATCATGTCATAGAGATGGCTTTTTATCTGATAATAATATTGAACTCATAGAACACTATTGGGCAGTAATATCAGTATTGATGATTTTTGTAATTAGGTGCTGCTGAAATTACTATGCGCCATGGTTGACCAGTATCAAAGGCCAATGAATCTATTTATGCCCGTTATGTTGTACTTTGTAACTGTGGAGGTGTTTAACATAGTGGCTGTAATGAAACGTCACTGTGCATTATCCAGTATGCATGCATCATACAGCGAGTGATCGACACTAGAGAGCAGTTATGTTGTCGATGTTCTTGCTTGTTTAGTATTTCTGTCGAGCTTTTCCTGTTGCAGCATCTTAGATTGTCATTGCAGTAGTCTGATTGTTCGTAGATCCATGGCCACTGCTACAAGACATTAGTTAACTGTAGCATTAAATTGTGAACCATTTGCTCCCTTCCTTGCAACACACAACTAACATGTGAGCATTGATGATCGACCGGAGGATAAGACGAAAGATTATAAGAACTGTAATGTGCTATGCTATTGTAGAGGTAGATACATGAAGATGGTAAGATGAATAGTCATCAGCCTTCGTATATCAGTCCTCGATCATTTTTTTCGTCTTTTTACTTTCTTTCTCTTTTATTCTCTGTATTTCTTGTAACAACATTACAGATCTTTACACAAAGAATGAAAAAGCACAATGATAAGAAGCAGAATATTACTGAAAGAACCCATCTGTCAGATTCATCCCTTACATAATTTGTATACATAATTATAATTTTTCTGTCCTACCGAAATACCAGCTTTTGTAATTAATCCGAACTGTCAGACTTGATTGTTAATTTCACAGTACTTTTTCGGATTACATATATATACTTATTCAGATATAACCTGTAAATTACTACTCTAAAGGTGTGATATAGCCTAACTTATGTTGAAAACACCATTAAGCCCTAAACTAACCACAGTACCTGATAAAATGCTGCACACCGATCTCTAACATTGCATGTCGGCAGCATCTGTAGTCTGCCGGTTACACAGCTGTTTGATGCAGTACAATGTTTGGTCATTGGCCTTCTCTGTAGCTGACCCAGTGGCCTGGAACTTGCTACTGGACACTCTTTGTGATGTGACTCGTTCATTTGGCAGATAATGGCATGATGTAAATACTTCTTTCAGTCTGCTAGAGATGCAGCACAGTAGAGGATCTGTGGCTGTGCACTGTCTACATTCACCATTGATGTTGACATCTCTCCTTTTTTCCGTCTCTCCCTTGCTTCATTTCAAACTAATTTTAACCAAAAAAATTTTGGAGAGAATTTTCCATTTCCTTATAACATTGCTCCATTGTTGGTTGCATGCTTGTAACTCGGATGCTGGAGCATCAAATCATTGAATTGTGCCTGCTGATGTGTCCCGTACACAGCCACACGCTGTGCACACACCTTAACTATGAGCAGTTCTTACCGGTGACCTTTGATTTAGGTTTAGCTGTTAACTAGGGTCACTTATTTGTTAATATATTGATTAGGTTTTATGTGTTTTTTTTTGTGTATTTTCCTTATCGTTTGCAAGTTTGGTTGTCAATAGCAGGGCAGTTGATTGCCTGTAGGGCTGCCGCGAGTACTCTGCTCCTACTCAAATAGCATTCAACCCCAGTATTTTGTTTACTTTTCGAGTACTTTCTATATGTGGTTATCATGTTGACTTTCGGCCATTATTTTCTAGTCCTTCTTGGTTTTATGAACTGCTGATAGGGACTTTTGATGGTCATAAACTTGACATAACCTTGGATTTTTTTTGCAATTTTAGAACTGTGCCTTTAATCTACAGTTTGCCCTATGGTTATTTGTTTTGCTGTTTTATTAAGCACTGCAAATTTGTCCGGAGAAATTCACACCTAGTGATGACATCAAAATGGATATAGATTTTATTATTCTTTAGCTTAGTCCTTTATTTACTCAAATTTCTACTTCTAGCTTTACTTGACTACCAAATATTTCAAGTAGTTGATAAAATACCAGTACTTAAATGATAATTTACTCGATAATGGCAGCGTTAACGTGCATATTCAAAATGGCATTATTTATTGTCAGTTCTGAGAAGTGATAAACTGTGCTCACTCACTTGTGGGAACCACTCATCTGGGTTGTTGTTCAGTGCAGTTGTAGGTTGGGATTTTACCTCTGTGCTAGTAAGTTTTCACTGTCAAGTCAGTTGCCCAAAACATTGCAGTATCGATGTTAATATGTTAATATTCTGTTGTTACTTTGTACCTAGTTCAGGTTATCGTCTTTTAAAGGGCCAGGGTCAAATTACAGAGCTTGGTATTAGCCAGAAGATTGGAAAATTGAACCTGCAGGCTGTCAGTTACAAGGCAGCTGTCAGAACCATTGTAACATGATGTACAAAAAGAATAAAATGATACTGATTCTGTACATATTGTACATGTTGGGTGTACATGATGATGTTACATGATTGTGTGAAAAGTAGTCATATATTACCTGTTTCAAAGTCCCTATAGTACTATAAGCACCAGTCTCAATTTGTGATTGTTTTAACAACTCTTTAATGATTTTTAGCAACAAAATAGTGGAAAATGTACACATGTATATATTTTTACATTGAATTAAGTGATTTTGTGATTTATTTTATGTATGATCTGTGAATTTTTATAGGAATGTTTAGAATGTACAATTGTTACAGTGTTCACATTAGGGAAGGGACAGGATTGCCATCACTGTTGTTGTATTGAGTATTGTGTGTGTTATGTAGTGCATTATTTCTGAGACTCTGTGATGCTATTTCCAATAACCCTCATATGGCAATGATTTTCGCATGGTTCCTTTATGATATTGGAGCTTCCCAGCCCCTCTGTAGGCATTCGTATGAGGGAGCTATGTGTTTTTAATGAGATGCTGACAAAAATGGAATCTCCGCGTACGTGTTTTGATGCTGTTACTGGGGGTGATCATAAGGTTTATCTTTCACAGCAAGTGGATGAAAAAAGTCCAAAAGAAACTGGCTAACCCAGATTGAGCTGAAAAACTGCCATTAATGTGGTATTAATGTGCATGAGTACATGCTGACTATATGAAAAACAAACCAGCTGAGGCAACGTAGCTCAGGATCCACTATGTAAATTTCATTGTTTTTCATTTTATATGTTAACAGAAGATGCCCCAGTGTAAATCACAGACAGTTTTGAACCAAAGAAATTGAAATCGTGAGATTGTTGTTTTAATCTGTACCTCCATTAGTACAGTGCATGAGCATTGTCATTGCTTCTGTATTTTGTGAAAGAGCAGTTATAGTTACGCAGTAGTTAAATAGCTTGTTGTGCTAAACATTTTTGTTATCGGAAAATGATTTATTAGTGATATAATATCGAAACACATCCATTTGAAATACAGCATTTCATATATTTCCAGTTACATGGCTTGCTATTTTTAAGTATTATTGTCGAATGTCAACCGGAATGTCAAGTGTCGGTTTCTGAATGTTTGCAAAAAAGTGGCTGCGAATAATGTTTCCTCCCTCGGTTACCATATGAGGGTCAAGTCAGAATGGTGCCAGTGCATGGACCTTCCTATTTATTTATTCACAAATTACTGTGCGGTAGTTAACATTTGCAAATAAAAACGATTCTTGTACGAACAAGTGCAACTACCATGCTACTATTTGGTTTTCCGTCTCTCTTACAGTCTTACTTCAAGCTAACAGTAGCACTGAGACACCCACCGCGTCCCATAGTGTAGGCATGTACATGTCATGTTTGCTTGCAGTGTTTTTGTCGCATAGTTAAAGAGACTCTTACAAACACCCCGTGATGTTCTTCTCGATTATGGTTCTGCCGACTTTAATGTCGTACAACGACTAACAACGGTTTCAGCTAGACCTATGGTCACTACAAAGTAGTAATATGAAGTGATACTTTTGCCAGTCAGATGAAACCAGCATGCTAACAGTGCTGCTGTAATGACTGGAAGTGTCCCAAATTATGTTTGGTTCCTTTTTGCTTAGGCACTTTTGACTTTGGCGTGCTGTATACGGCAACATGGCTAATACTTGTATTTGGATCTTGTACTCTTGTTGTCTGAGACAAGACATTTGCCAGGACACAAATGTTAGAGTCATACAGTGTCTATTACACACACAGCAGATTGACTGAGACATCAGGTTGTCACTGATTCATGTCGTGCCGGTGACGGGAAGTCTCAAGACACTGTCTGATGTCGAGACAATGACTGTCTTGTTCTTGGTCTTGGTCTTGCACTTACTGTCGTGCTCCCATCGCTGATT
>Ga0209782_1000917_pt1 | contig 14271 bp, 9 predicted proteins | sample WorMetmaBAHAMAS1_FD_187390 | JGI IMG/M metagenome (GOLD analysis project Ga0209782, IMG submission 187390) | Marine gutless worms symbiont microbial communities from Max Planck institute for Marine Microbiology, Germany - Inanidrilus... | ecosystem: Host-associated > Annelida > Digestive system >...
GTGCCTGAGGCAATTTCTGAGGCTCTGGAGTGACTACTAACGAAGTATCAAGCTGGAGGCTCGACATGAATGCACTGAACACAGTAATAGCACAAACAGACGAATGAAATGATGAATGCCAACTGTTTTCTGTAGAATGCAGTGCAATACACTGATTCACAACAGCTTAATGGGCAGCCTAATATTTGCAACAAATCTTGAAGCATGAAAGAGGCTGGGCAGATTCTAGGTTAAATTATCGAACATCAAAATACCAATGGCATGAAAGAGGAGGGCAGTGGGTAGGAGATATTCCCTTGCTCGTTGACTAGAGGCTGCAAGAATACTGTGAGCTTTTCAAGTCGGTCTGTGGTTAAGTCCTCAACAAATTAACATTCAGCCAATTTTACCATCTGTCATACATGAAACATTAATTAACCAACAGCCCAACACAAAACTAGAATATATAGTGGTATTGAGTCGCGCCTCTGCTGGGGTGAGGGGTCGATTGGGCCTCCGACATATTTTTGGTCACGGACGAACAGAAACATGACTACTTAAATCACGCCTCGCAGCGTGCGAGAGGCGCGACTAAAGAATTCAAGTGATCACCCCAAAAATTGTATAGTGATATTGACTAATCCAATTTTACAATGAAACTATCTACAATATGGCTACAACACTGCTTTACAGTTTCCAAGCTCAATCAGATTATTCTGTATAGTGACTGTTCCATCAAGCAATCATTTCACAAATTTTCAGCACAGTTCAAGTATGCATCTAAAAATGTTATGCACGATAGCTTAACGACTATTTATTAGTTATCTGAATTGCCAATCAAGCATCTGACCTCTCCGTCACCTACAAAATCCCATTTTTAAATATTAAAATACAATCACACACGCATACCTTAACTCCTGATTTTTCTCTTCAATTTTAGTCGTAATCCGGCGCAGAAGTTTGGCTTTCTCTTCGCTGCAACATAAACAAATCTGCATCAGCCAGAAAAAAATTGAATTGTGAACTATGCACCACTTACAGATGAAGAAGCAGATAAGCTTTTATTTAAGAAAATGATGTCTGCTAACCATTGTATTCATTTTTTGTTGCCATCTGTCTAATCTAGCAAGTATTGCCTACACCTAAAGGACATCCATATGAGTTACCCAGATATGAATCTGAATTACATAAAAAGTCCTCTATCCCTCGATGTCTCTACAGAAATTGCAAAAGTTGAATAGTAGAGATTTGTGGTTTCCGGTTTTTAACCTGGTTGTCCTTATGTTCGTATTTCTATGTGGTATTTTTCCATGCTTTATATTGTCTGTCTGTAACACTGCATGTACATTTGTTACATGTTTATTAAAGATCAATCAATCAATCAATCCATCCATCCATCAATCAATCAATGTTAAAAATGCAGTCTAAATGTAATAAGCACAACTGCAGCAACAATGTACACATGAACAAATAAAAAATTATGGATGAAATAAAAAAAATAATGAATTAGTAACACAGCAATACCACATGTATTACGTGTAACAAACTGAAATGCACTGCAACTTGCAGATCACATTATGAATCTACTTTATGAGTGCTCCTGTATGTTTATGCATATTACCTGTACATTGACGATGCTTTGTGAGCTTCCAATGGTACGAGCTTCTTGAAGATGTCTGGACCTGATACCTCCGGATCGTTTGGATTAAACGGAATTCCTTTCACCAATGATGCACCTGAAGAGATCAGAATCTAAGTGGTGTTTTTGTTAACAAGATGCAGACTGCGGTAAAACAAAACTGCCATTGTGATGCTACCGCTAACAAAAACGTACAATTTATGCTAAATAATGCACAAGCATACTGGGCAATGGTCATTTCTCAGATAAACCTGGATTATCTGTGTTACAAGATGCCCTCACTGAGACCAAAAAGGGTAACCATTACCGAGAGTTTTCATCCACTGAATCTTAAGGGTAAATAAATCATTCCCTTTATTTTGGCTCTAGAACATTAGTATAATTAGTAGAGTACTCTGAACAGCTAAATGTTTTGAGTGAATGGCCAAATCCAGCAGTGCACTAAACATAAATGTTCCAAACAGGTCTTCACAGAAATAAATGACATGCAAAGTTATCTAAAATGATGTAAATACAATTCAAGATGAATCCAGCGGAGTATATAACATGCCAACTAGCCAACACATCAGTACAGTGCTGCAGTATGCTAACATTAACCACAAAACTAACTGCAAAACTTCCGCAATTTAATCAACTCTACTCCAGTCCATAGTCTACCTATTAACTAAATATCATCAAAAACTCCTCAACTTTTGAGTTATGCTGAGACAAATCGACAGTGGTCAAAACAAAGTGTGGCCGATGTGACAACATGCATTCAAAGACCTGAAGTGCATGTGGTCTCAACAAACCTTTAATTTCTGGCAAGGTATCAAATGCAGGAACTTTATCATGATACACAAAATCGTTATCCTTCTTTGCTGCATTGAATCTGCAAAAACATACGTATAGAACCAGACTGCATAAATCCACACTAACTCACAACTCACAACAACTTAATGTGTCCACTGTAATCAAGTCCATTAAACCTCAGTAAACAAATGCCACAGACAGATTTGCTAGACAATGACACAGGCATCAACGCTGGCACTGACGTCGGAGGGTCAATAGAAAGGCAGCAACGATCTCTCTGATAAAAGTCCAGCAACAGATCAAGATAGGATAAGGCCAGGATGGGGTCGGAGCTTTGTGTTTCCAATCCTCATTATAACACTGTTGGTTGGGGAATGGGAAGGACGTAATGCATACAAAAAAACCCGAGCCACTTCTTTCTTAAAGTTCTTTCCCAGAACTAGTTGAGAAGAGGATTGAGGAAGAAAAAGAAGGTAGCTAAGAGCATTACGACCCTCGGCTTCATCATAATGTTACTCCATCAATCTAAGGGAGCTGTTATATGTCTCATCTCATCAGACGTCAATTCATCTAACCTTATTTTATCGGAACTGAGAGCGCCATAAGGCTGTGGCTAAAACCAATCAGATAAAAGTAGGTCATGCTGTCTTGTGTGAGTAATCACAGCCATGGCAAACTGGGTTGCTTCACAGTGCACTCAGTGAAGATGAAATTAGGTTTGATGAGATAAGATTAGTGATACGAACACTCTTTAACAGCCATCTTATATGTTCAGCTCGGCTCTAGGCTAGCCACCATCTCATAACAGCAGAGTTGTGGACCAGTGTTTCACCGGCTTGATGAAATTCTTGATCCGAGTAAGCATGTAAAAACACTGAAAGCAGCATCTTATCAGAGGTTGCTAAACAAATACTTCTAACATTTCTAACCACCGGCATAAGAACCACAGCTGTACCCAGTACCCGCATTGTGCAATAAGGCCACTTTCTGTAGCTATTACGACATAACCGTCAAGAATTCTCGCACAAGAGAAACATCATCTAGTGGTAGAGCAAAATAAACGTACTGTAATAGGGAAAATAATCTACGAGCGGTGCAACTACAAAACAACTCTTGCGGAAGGAACTTACTTGCCGTCAGCAACATCCATTGCAAAGCGCAGACTTTCTCCAATAGCGGTCGCGTCGTGGTCACTTTTGTTCGCCAGGCGCATGCTCTCGTTGAGTCGGTCGACGGCCGCCTGGCAGTAAGTAACGCGTTCACCCCACTTCTGCTGCTCTTCCGAACCAAGTCCGAGATAGAACAGCGTGATGCAGTCGTAGAAGTTGATCTTCAGCTCGGCACGTTTCTTCCAATCCTTCAGCAGTCAAAACCGATGCATCGGTGAACATTTACATCAGGTAAATAGAACCACAATACGGCAGTTATAAAAACAGCACTGACACACAGCTAAGCTGAGCTTTAAAATAAATCAAAATTTAACAAATATTTCTTACATTCACCATCATCATTAACCTCTGGGAATCGGGACTCAGACAGGTATGTTCAACTACATTGTCTCAAGAAAGTTCACGTTTGGCTTGTTATAACTTTAACACAGACAAATGGATTTTGACAACTTTTGGCAGAGCTATTACTGGGAAAATAAGCAATATAAAAAGATGCTATATTTTTGCACCAAACCTAATTAATGCTTCTGCAGCACCTGGTGAAACAGGAACCTGGAAATTGCATCTTTTGACTGTTTTCAACTTTTTGTTTTTGAGATACAATGTGCATTTATGACTTTACTGAGGCTGCTTAGAGTCTTGGCCAAATAGAAACAGTTTCCCTGAGCCACAGATGTCACTGTGTGTTGTAAATGGTCATGACCGTTATAATTACTACTAAGATGCTTGTAATCAGATGGTGTTTCTCTGATAAGCACCACGACACCATTGGCTCAGTGACAAGAAGAGCATCTAGACTATAAAAATGCTGTGCCTATTAATCCTACTTTCCACGGGAGCAGTTATCTCGTAGCTAATGTCACGAAAATGTTGCTAATATGTCACGAGGAAATTGGGCATATCAAATATTTCGGACGAGGATGCTAGCGACTTTCAGACCATATCGAGATGTCAAGATGGTCTGGCGTGTCGCTAACATGTCCGCATGCATGTCGGACTAGTGGAATTTGGAGAACTATAGGACAAATGGACAGAATTACCCGACACACGCAACACGAGGATGGCACACGTCTAACATGTCTGCAAGGATGATCCCATGGAATTTAGGCTTTAATACACATAGTTTTTCATTTACTGTCTGCGTGTCCTTGCTCATGACAACTAGCACACTCAGATTATGGAAAAAGATGCCAGAGTTCTCCGTAACGGTATTACTGAAGCCACCTCCGTACTCTCAAACTCTACACGTGAATAAATTACAACTACAGTTACAATTAAACTGCTTAATCAACTCACAAAAACTCTGGTTTTTATATTTTATATTTGTTTTTTTTTCATCACTGTGTTTTTTGCATGTTAAACTGCTTTTATTCTATATTCTTATATGCGACATTTACGTATGATATGTGCTACTAAACACTAATTACTTACTTACAACTCTTTTAATTATCACTTTTCTCATTAACTTTGGCTAGCCAATGGTCCCAAAACGTGTCCTATAAAATCCACGCAAGCATATCATGTTGGTGTTTTAAAGGCTAAACATCCATCCTGATGCCATACCAACAGCATCACAGTATTTCAGGCTTCTGCACTCAGCAACTTACCTTCACCTTCTTGCTGCCGACGAAACTGGCACAGTTGCTAGCATCAAGATTCTTTAACGCCAGTTTATAGTACTCGACGATCTGAGCAGCAACTTTCGCTGTTATTGAACTCTTGCGGCTGTCGGTCATCGACTTCTCGAGAATACACTCCTGCGCCTGTGCCTGTAAATAAACCGCATCGAATCACACTGTTCTATCACGGACATCGTCGTTTATAATTTTGTTTATAATTACTTTTTTTAACTCTTCCAAAAAGAGTTTTTATTTTAATTGGCTAGTAGTATTTTCGTGATTCACATTTTTGGCTGGTTAGATAACAGCTTTCATACCTATGACGTATGATTTTATGGGCATACTCGTAATGGTGAGTTTTGCTGATCAGCAAATGATGCCAACTGCTACACTTATAACCTATCCCTCTATATCAGTCTAAAAAATCAAACCAAATCGGACTTCAACTCAAAAATTGATGGAAAATTGATTGTGCATTAAAAAGCTAGATTTGACACAGCACTAATTTTAACTGACGTATAACTATATACATAAGCAACTTCAAGATGAAAACTACACAGAACAGCACAACATGAAGTCACATACCAGCATAATATTGGCCTGGAATGTGAGTAAATTATGGTTCATATCCGGGCTGCAATTTGAATCAAAGTTGTCACGCAGGTGCTGAAAAGCCCACGCAGCACACTGAAAATGTGTGCATGACACTTTCATGCCCTGAAAGCAAAAATGACAAAACTAACAATATTATCAAGCAAAGTAAACTGGTTCAGTGGTTCACAAAAATCATTTGTTTCAAATATAGAAAACGAATCTAAATGTAATGCTGGAGGCTGTGCTAACCATTGGCCTACCATTGATTCAAGCATTGAAGCAGTCAGCGCATAAACATGCCACAAATCTAGCGGACGGCTAGTAGCTACCTCGACTTTCTGCTGGGCCCAGTTACCTTTTAAGTCTTTAAGTAAAGTAAATGGATTATAGCAGTCTGCATACATGCTCACTGCTACGGGAACACACGTGCCATATGGGATCACAGTGTTACCTGCCACTCGGCAGAGGTGACATTCCCGCCATTACCCCAGCCAACTAGGGCTGGTACTCAATTTAGCGGCCCCATAGGGATGCCAGGCTAAGTTGAACAATTTTACAAGTATATCTGCTGATGCCGATGGACTGTGTGATGCTGCCAACAACACAAAAACAAATTACAAACAACTTTCCCACAGTGGTAACAGAAATGGGCAAGTTGTACCGTCACGAGTCAAATACACCACCCACTACCATGCATCAGTATGCTACACACTAAATACAGAAAAAAAAACTATCAATTGTACAACACAGCATACCTCCGGTGACTGTCTAGAATCCATGCCACCCAGAATGGAATGTAAAGCTCCGATATTATACAGAATGCACGACATCTCAAATTTTATATCGGTAACAGCTACTGGTCGGCGAGTGAATGGGTCTTCCCTGCTCAGAATCACAGCAGCATTGTGATATGCACAATGTTACATGACACTGAAGCATTTTAGTCAGTTAGTATTCAATATTTACAGATAAACAATCATTACACTGACTGATGTCTACTTAAAACAAATTTGTTCGATCGATACTAGTGCATTCGGCGCATTAGAGGTTCTTGATGATAAGTGTTATATAAATCCAGTTTTGCTACAGCATCCGAACCACAAAATGAAACACAGATCTTTCCCCCGAGTCTGTACAAATTTAAAACCTAGGTTTTTGACTGAAACTTACAGCTTTCTGACCTGTATGCAAAAATTTTACATAATGTTTCTGTGAATGATAGAAGTTACATCAGTTCGGTTCCGCCAGCGCAGAGTTGCTAGTTCTGTAGTTTCCCTCCCAATGTAATGCACAGTCAATTGATTCTCATACGAATGTGCACTGTCAATGTTTTATGTAATGTAATAGAAAAGCAACTATTAGTCACCATGTAAATGGAATTACTACTGAGTCTCCATCACCAAGAGGAAAACGACTCTGAACAAAATGGAGTTGTGAATAATACTTCTTCAGTAAACTGCAGCCGACAAAATCCACTGTGACTTGCACTGCAGACTGTTGATAATGACACAAATAAACATCACGAGGTCAGACAAGAATTGAGTACAGTAAAGTCTCACTGATTACTACCACAAATAATTCATACATGCTCATGTCATTTGCCAAGAATTAGTCACTATAGTTAAGTACATAATTATCCTGTTCAACTGCATTCACTTTAACACATGTCAAAACATACTTCATAGTGTGCTAAATTGTTAAATGATAAATCTTGTACCACCTGTCGTAGCTGATCAAGTTCTGAACATTCCTTAGTATACGAATCGGGATCTTCATGATAATATTCAGATATGTACTACAATAAGTCAACAAAAATCAAATACATTTTAAAACCTATCGAAAATTTCAGGAACTGGCACAATTACACAGTCCATATTCACAATAGCTGACAAACAGCTAAATCACATATCCATATTGACTGCAAAGTAGCCAGTTTCCTTACAGTGGTTGGTATTAATATGTTCTTAGTATACCAGGATTCCAGCTGTGAGTTTTCTGCTCTCGGCTGCCTGGAGGCGAGACAGCGCCCAACAAATCTCATTTAAGATAGACCGATGCTATGACAAAAGCGCAGTGGTCATCACACAGCTGGCTGTGCATGTGATGATTAGCCATAATTGTCTATGCATCATCTACAGCGCTACGTCACCTTGGTTTTTCTAACTAAGTGAAACTGTTGCGAAATGAAACACAAATTTGATTACAAAACAAAAACACGATGTAAAATAAAAAAATTCACCATACCGGGATTCAAACCCAGACCTGCAGCATTGTAACCCAGCGAGCTACCAATGGGATACAACGGCAGTTGGTGAGGTTGCTGCTAAGAGCCGTAATGAATCGACATATATACATTTATTTACATATCTATTTTTAGTACGCCAGCCACCGTGTGTATAGCCACTGTGAGGCTATACACACGGCTGGCCGTACGTATAGCCACTGCGTTTAAGATAAAGTTGGACTAACTCAAAAGTGCAGGATGTTACGAAAAATTAATACGCTGTTGATACAGGCAATCTGTGTGAGCTGGCTGGATATGATTAATGCCATGTGACACAAATAACATTTGTGTTTACATGCGATGACTTTTAGTCATCTGACTAACCGTAATGTCGCAATTACTTTGTTTTCTTACGAATCCATTGATAACCAAAATATAACTAATTCAAAACTCACAAGCACATTTACTCTTACCGATTTCAATGCCGGAGTAAAAGCAACCGATTCTGAACAGGACTTCAGTTCGAACGACAACATCGACATTCTTGGCACGCCCTCCATCTTTGTTTATTTTGACTCAGACTAGGAGGCCGTAAGGAGGACTAATAACTGGTTGTTAATACGAAATCTATCAGCCCGCAAGATATTGAACGATTTCTGCAATTAGCAAATTTCGCTTAACACACACTAAGTAAGTAAGTAAGTACGTTAAAAGTTCTATAGATCAGCGCCATACTCGCGAAAACGCCGCAATTTCGCCACATAATGTTCATTATACTGTTAATAAGTGTTTTTAGTCGACACTTCAATGGTACGGCGTGATTTCAACTTACTCGTATTTTGCAATTTAACGTCTTCATATCCATTAAGAATTACTAAACCTCAGTGCACAAAAATTCATGTTAGGCTGCCAAAAAAATCCAAGGCCACAATCAATATATCATAATTGCTGATTACTGTATACATACAAACCGCACTCAAATCTGTATTATAACAAGAGGGCCGGCCTAGCAGTGGCTAGCATAGCGCGATATGACCCCTCCATCGGCGGCGACAATGTTTGTTGAGGATCGTATGATGGCTTTCGAACTTCAATTGCTGGCATAGCATGTGTTCCCAGCATGCACCGTGACCACAATGCACTTCCGTCACACGGTCACAGACAGACGGACATTGACATCGTAGAACGAGATGTATATACATCTCGTGCCAAAACTGCACCGTCTGTCTATCACGATCGAGCGTGATACACATGCCACAATCGAACGAAGCGCGATTGTGGCTCGTTCTTCTAAGTTCTAAGTGATTCACGTACGTGGATTTATTTCTGTGGCACTTAATGTCATCGTCATATATTATGCCACGATGTCACAAATTAAAAATTCAAGATGGCCGTGTCCGCCGCCATTATGGAAAATAAATAATGTGATATTTCCAATGGATTGACCAGTTTTGACAAAATTTGGCATGGTGATGTGCTTCGATCTGCCAGACCTCCTCAACAAATACAATTTATGCCTTTAGAGGTTGATAACTTTATGCGCTATATAAATCTACTTACTTACTTACTTACTTAAAAGGCAGCGACATGGTAGCCAACTGCCATCTGGAAAATATAAAAAATGATCTCAAAAATTATTTGCACATATTTCAGTAGAATTTTAGTGTGCTGATGTATAATGGCTCTCCCTAGTATAAGTGCTATCAAATGTACTGTCATTGATAATAAAACAGCAATATAAATGACAAAAACTGCTGTTTATCTATTGTGTTAACAGCCAAACTGCAAAAAAAATCATAAAAAGATGATTTTACTCAGCAGCACATTTACATTTAGACAACGTGATGGTGGGTACCGGGTAATATCACATTTTTAATGATTTTTGGAGTTTTTGATGCATGGCTCTTAACACAATAGATAAACTGCAGTTTTTATCATTTATCATTGTAAAATTCTTGCAGGAATATATATTTTTGCATATATTTCTTATATGCGCCCACATTAACCTGGAAGTAAAATTTAGTCGCATCTAAATCACTGAGTATGTTTATGTTACGTATGCCGGATCATGTGACTGGATCATTATGTGTATTAACGAGGTAGTAGAATATAACAGATTAGTCTGAGTAAATGACAAAACTAAAAAACTGTTCAATAACAATTTTATCGAGCATATACATTAATAAACAGGTTAACCATGCAACTATGCAAATTAAAAGTAACAAACTAAAATTAATACCTCACGTACAAACACATGTACACTGTACACTGTAATGCACAAAACATAAATCAAGCTGCCAAGCTGCCTACGTTTCACCAACTCGCTTCTACAACATCTGAGCAATTACGATTGCTCACAGGACAGGAAGAGAGACTAAAGGGAGGATCATCATAGCTCACAGGGTTTGAATTGCCACAAAAAAGGGAAAGAGATGGTTGGGGAGAATTTAACCCCCATTTATTGTCATGACCCCCATAATTCACCTTTGGTACTGCACCCTGGGGAACCCCTGTAATTTAAAACTCAAGTAAGTTATGGCACCTCCAAAATACAAGAAACCTTACAGCGCTCCTCCAGACACTCTACCTGGGGGTGGAGCTGCCCCATCCACCGACACCCCACATCAACTCTCGGCCTTGGATTTTGGGCCTCACTGCTGCCCCACCCCAGTTAATTTTTCACAAGTCAAACAGTGACTGCTCAGATGTTGCTGGAGAAGGGGAGGGTTATGATTCATACTGAAACGGCCATCAAACTCAGGTCAAATTACACAAAAAGGTGTAACAGAACCGTGCTCAAGACAGGTATGTTCACTTCAAACGAGCTGTACTGTGCAGGACACTATCACACAAAAGAAACTAACATCAAACAAAGCAAGATGACACTTGTTTCTATTGGTCCTCACAATAAACCAAAAGGCTTTTTCCATCGGTGAGTCACACTTTACAGAGCGTTCAACATAATTTAGGTCATATAATTGTACTTTACTACAAAAGTCGGTGTTTTCGTAAAGTCGCCATATGCTCAGTTTGAGAGACAAGGTGTGTTCGTCGGAGCTGGTGTTGGAATAGAACTAAAGCAGACCAACAACTCAATGCTGTATATTCTGTCAGTATATGATTTATACTAAGCATTTTGTTACAGGTATAAAAAGACCTTTCAGTACAGTAAGCCACTGAATAAGGCAGTGCTAACTGGGTTTTGTGATTACCACCGGACTGAGCTAAGGCTTTAAATAACACAACGTAAGTGTGCGATCATATACTAACTACACTGTACACATACACACAGCATGTATCACAGCAGCTTCTCTGACCCACAATAACAACACACAGTGTAACACATCAACACACAGGTTGAGCCTTCGAGAAAAACACTTCTAAGGCATTCACTATCAACACAATAAAATCACAGAATGCACAGCAGTCTTTCCCTTAAATATATAAATAAATCGGACATTTTGCAATTTGTATGCAGCAACACATGGCCACCTGTAAAAAGAAGTAAACTGCAGATTCAGTCAGCTTTATAGCTTTATATACTGCTGACATTGTAACTTTTTCTTCAAGTGTATTGACTGAATAACGAAGAAGCAATACTGCAGCAACTCTGCAAAGTAATACATTATACAAAGATTAACCACACCAGAGAAAAGAGATCTCTATATTATAATTTGTCAAGACTGTCTACACAACTGCAAACTGCAAAGTGTAAACTATTCTCAATGGATTATCGGTCAAACGACCGACTGAAAGAGCTGGCAGTATCTTAGTTCCACTCATTTGTGACACTGGAATCCAAGAACATTTCAAAGACTTCCCAAGTCCAATAATATATCAACTATATTCCCAAAAAGCTATGGTATGACGTTTTTGATTTTTTAAACCAATTAACCAATTTTAATATTTCTGATACGGAGAATCCTGAAGAAACTTCACATCAGAAGATAATTAATTTATGAAAAATGGTGTATTGCAGTCTCCTTACAAAAAATGTTCAAGTATACTCAGAGAAAATAACAAAAACAGTAAGCAAGCGTGAAACACAGAAAATGCCACAAAAATAGCATGTTCAATTTGACAGTAACTGTAAGATTCAAATGCGAAATTCCAAATAATAATCATGTATCAGATTTTCAGGACTTACAAGGATTGTCAATGACTGGGTTTATTTTCAAGTATTTGCAAGGCACTGAAAACTGCCACTGTATGTAAATTCAATTATCACTTTCAAGGACATTCAAGGACAAGTGCCAAAGTTGTTCATGTCTACTGAAAACTGCACATGTAGCACAACCAAGTAAAGACAACAACAAAATGTTAAATTTAACTGGCAGTAAACACACACACGCATGGTATAATAAACCACGCAAATTAAGGCCTGACGAGTGTAGTCCACACATATTACAGGGTTCCCACTCCTTTGGAAGAAAAAATCCAGGAGTTTTCCAGGAGATTTCCAGTTCAATTTTAGAATTTTCCAGGTGCTTTCGGTCATAGTTCGCAGCCAAAATATATAAAATATGAGACATTCATCATTGACGTTCACCATTCATTCCTTTGTAACACGAATTAACTTGTACATGATATAGACGTTACACTGTCAAAACCAGCATAAATCAACTTATCATACCAAAAATTCCAGGTCTAACATAAAATTCCAGGAGTTTTCCAGGTTTTCAATGTTTTCCAGGTGAGTGGGCACCCTTATTACATACAACATTTTAAATACAAATACAGCATCGATGCTCTAAGTTGATTTCACAAAATGATTGGCAATGCAACAATATACAATATATACATACACTTAACTTAATTATGCACCAACAGCACAACAGAAGTCAGCAATCCATTGGACCATCACCAAGCAACATTCTATGACTGAGCCGCTCACAAAATGGTCAACAAAATCAATAACAAAAGTTGGCGGCAATGACAACTCTCCACAGATGGATGCATTTAAATAAAAACTGTAGTTTAAACCATTTGTACCAAAAAATTTAAGCAAATAGTTAATTAAATGAAAAGAAAAATGGCATATAGTGCATTTATTTAAACTTCTGCTAAGTGACTGCGAGAGAGAAAATGTATATGAACAGATGTGAAACTGCTGATAAAAATTTCCTTTTTATTTTTTTGTTACAACTAGTGAATTAACTAAGTGACAAGATATTAGGTACTACATAATAATGACAATTTATGGTCAATTATCAACTCTAACACATTTAAATGACTTAAACTATCACTATCCACCGCTTTCATTCAAATGTTTGCTTAAACAGTTTTCAGTTTTTAAACAGAATCATTTACAGTTTCAAATGACTCATACATCCCAACTCTCTTTCCAGTGCACCATGCAACTTCCTACGACAGAACAAGGTGCATAAGTGACTCTGTCGAGAACAAACCCCGGCCAAAGTTAGCTTGATATAATGATCCCGGTCATCCACTCAAGTACTAAGTATACTCGAAGTAATTTTGTTTTTGATGCGATGAATGACGTTACCAATACACCAAACTGCCAACTAAGACATGAAATAATTAACACATCACGTCGTATGCAACGATGAAAAGGTACCGTAAGTCATTTATTTCGGTGACATAGGCTGATGTGCTTAGCATGTGCGCTATAAAAAAAGACACCACATCTGATCAAAACGATCAACCATTTCACGGTTGTGGAAATGGCATAATACTTCGCGCAGCAGATTCACAAACTTCACTACAGTGTGCTCTCGGCAACAAACAACACAGGAATGTAAACATACAAAAATCATAAACAACGGCACAAAACAGGGACATAAATTATGTGATTCCTTAACAACAGACTAAAGCCATGCATTATGCACGTCGACGACACAATATTACAATTGAAACTATTCGTTCCATCACAAATCTATAAATGATCGTCAGTCAATAACTGACGCAACTAAACTAAACTCGGTTACTGAACGATCCTAACTTAAATAGTAAACATGACACAGTTAGTACTCTTCTGGCACTTTACCACCAGCACAGCTAGGCACAGAATAACTAGGCACGTAAATCATTCGTCTCATCTCATCTCATGGTATATGGTCGCGCCTCTATGGCAGCTTTTCGTCAGCTCTCAAAACATATCGTGCCTCCTCGCAGCAATGTGCGAGAGGCGCGACTAAATACACATGGTCAAAAGTTTGACCCTGAATCCTTATATGAGCCTATTCAATTTGAAAATTTGCACCTATATTTGGTCAACAAATATCAATTTTAGAC
>Ga0209782_1000918_pt1 | contig 14270 bp, 12 predicted proteins | sample WorMetmaBAHAMAS1_FD_187390 | JGI IMG/M metagenome (GOLD analysis project Ga0209782, IMG submission 187390) | Marine gutless worms symbiont microbial communities from Max Planck institute for Marine Microbiology, Germany - Inanidrilus... | ecosystem: Host-associated > Annelida > Digestive system...
TTTTAATAACATAAAGTATGCAGCATTCAGCTGGAAAACCGGACAATTCAGCTGTCCGACCGGACAACCGGACATTTTGCCCCAAAACCGGACTGTCCGGTCTAAAACCGGACACCTGGCAACCCTAGTTACGAGTTGGTGACATGCAGTATTACAGTTTACCCATGTTTTATTTTTCTTACATTTTCTTATTTTTGACATTTTCTAGTCTGGTTAAATACACTATTAAACCATATGAGCATTTCGTTATTTTCTATTTCAGTTATTTCACGGTTATTTTTTTCTATATTTTCAGCCTTATTTTTGACTATTATCTCTGACTGTACCACACCCCACTGAGACTCTGCCCCTGAACCCCACTAAGGGACTTCTGTCCACTGTACCTCCCTTTTGTCCTCCCTTTACCAGAATTGTGGCTGTGCCCTTGTATATAGACAGACATAAGTGACCTTCTTCCCTTGCAAACCTTGTGAACAGTATCAGTAACTACTGTACTTCATTTGGTTACTTTGGTCACTGTGTTTTACTGTGTGTAATTGACAATAGAGCTACTTCTACAATGATGACACATTTAACTACAACTATGGTCAGGCCAAGGCTTCAACAGGAGATTACAAAGAAGCAGAGGAGGTGATTGTGATTATCTGCTGCTGCTGCAGTTGTATATATTGCTAGTGTAACAGCCGATTAGAACATCTGCTTAAAAGTACTGAGGCTTTTGTCAGTTGTATTCAGCTTTTAAACCATATATAAATACTAATAACTGAACCATAATGTTGATAACATTTAAAGGTTTTTTATGTTAGAACATTTTGTATTATCTAATTTTAAATAATCTATTTTTTGCAAGATAATGCTTTTTTGTATCAAATTTGGATGTCAAGCAGGTGTCCCAGTTTGATACAAGTGCAAACAAAATGTAGTTTTTGATAATTAATTTATACAACACTGGTTTTATTTGTGCATATAACGAATTCATTAACTGGAGCTAGTATGAAGTCCATGAAAAATCTTGACCTTTACTTAATAGTCTCGGTCTGGATATTTAAGAGTAGTGGCTATACAAAGATTCATTTGTAGGCAGAATATGGTAATGGCTCATATGAGTGTAAGCTGTCACCGTTTTCTCAAGTGATTCTAGAAAAATAGCAGTTTCCGATCATTAACAGTTCTAATAATTCACCAAGTGTTGTTAATGTCTGTACTGTGCTTGACCAAAATTCAGTGGTTGAAGCGAATGAAGCTCGATTTGTAGCAGTGCAGTTTTCACCTACCATACAGCACCATAATTACAGAGTATTTTCTCTTCACCACATGTCTTTGATGAGACCTTTTCATGTCATTATCAAGAAAGGCATTTTAGTGGATAATAGTCGGATGTGTTGCAGTAGTAGTGTTGACTGTCACAGGTTTTCATGCAGATTCAAAGTGAGAAGTTGCGTAATGATTACGTTTATCAGAGTTGGCTAGCTCGCTGCTGTAAGTTGAGTCTCCTTCACACATTTCTTCTCAGTATCATGCTCTCACTGTATTCTGAGAATTGTCTGCCGCTAGTTTTCTGTATCACAGGTTAACAGCTTGGTCAGGTTTTACAAGTACCTGTACTAATTTTGTTTTCGTTCCAGTCTTATGATCTTATCATAATTGGGCCCATTCCATGGGGCCATAGCGGTCCCCTCTGTCACGCGTTGTCGTTGTCGTCGTCGTTGTCGTGGACATCGATGCGCAGGCGGCGCGCGACAGTACCGCTAGCGACATCTGGTGAATTGGCGTGAGGCGGCTCGCAGTGGTGAATGGGCCCAACATTTTTCAAATGCTTCTTGTTGTTGCAATTATGTTGCAATTATCTGTAGTTTTATGACGTTTGGTTTACTGCTGTGTGGTAGACATAATGAATCGTAAGCCAAGGGAGGCATGGGAGCTGTACCTGAAAATGGAGACATCGAGTGAATCGTTCAGCTTACTACAAGTTATTGCAAATGACTGCTACAAAGTGCGTAATGCATGAGTATTGAATTGTTAAGTTTATTGTTCTTATTAATGTATTAAAAATAATTTAACTTATAATTTTTACTATTTACTAATTTTAATAAGGTATGGCCTGGATAGCGGCAAAACGATATGCCTCTGCCAATGGCAGTTTGATGGTCTGCAGCACACACGCCGCGTATGACTCACCAGCTGCCGCGGTTGAGTCGTCGTGTTTTGCCCATTGCTGTAAGCATGGCACAGACAAACAGATGGAAGGATCACAGCATTGCTTAAGATACTACCCCCCTCCCACTATCGTAGGCGGGGCATATTGGCTTAATAATGTTTAAAAGTTGATAACACTCACCTGACTGTGGGTATTTCAGGCACCTAGTAGGTGAATCAGTACCACGATCTCTTTGTCGGCATCACTTTTTGGTTTACCTTTTATCAGTCTGCTCACTGCATGTCGCTTCTTTACAGACATTCCTTTGAAATTGTCATTAACTGCATTTTCTTTGATAATTTTTCCTAATTCACATACATCTTTTTTTCCTCATTTGTTACTTTCTGTATTGGAGAATGTTTTAGTACCATAACATTTCTGTTTTGGTTTCTGCAACAGATGGGCTTGTTCTATTATGCTGCAAAAGCCTTCGATGTATTGGAGAGACTAGATCCAAATCCGGAATACTGGGAAGGCAAACGTGGAGCATGTGTTGGAGTGTTTCAGATGATCATCGCAGGCCACGAATCCAAGTCAGTACTTCTGTTGCTGGCATTTTCCAGACAGTAAATAATTCTTCCATATATTTTGAATATTTGGCTACATTTTGCAGTAAACATTCAAACACTGTTATTGTCTTTTTTCGTCATATTTTAAAGTTAGCATAACTCTAGTTTTTGTGCAAATTAACATTTTTGCATCTGTTTACAATATCGATTACCAGTATTAAGTATTTATTATCTAGTCAAGTACTGTCAATTTTGCCGTTTCCTACTGACAAGGCAAGTTGCACTATTGCACCGCATATTATTAATCATAATAGATAATATCCCTATAAGTATTATGGATTATGATTAATCACATGCTATGCGATAGTGCCAGCACTGTAGAACTGTTAATAGCAACTGACCTTGTCAGTGGGAAATGTCAACCCCCTACAGAATCGACACCTCTCAAATGATCAACATGTTTAGCACCAGCAATAACATCGGCAGTGCCTACAGCTGTCAAATTTGGTGCAAATCCATCCACTGAGGGGTCGTGTGGCAAATGGACAAAATGTAACCAAAATTTTAAAATTTATTTGTACCCAATATTTTCGGGTACAGCCATTTTCACATGATGGCTTGAACAATGCAGACTCATACAATATTGTGCTTTTGGGAGTTTCATTAATATTGCTCAGTCCCCATTTAGGGGTCAAATTCCCCCAAAATCCTAATTTTGGGGTTATGAGTACACATTTCAAGCTAAATGCAAACAAATATTAAAAGTTTCACATTATCAAAACTACCACATCATTTGCAAATTGGAACCAATTTTGAAAAACGAAGACTACCACGTAGTAGTACTCTATGTGGGTGGTCTAATTACATCTCCAATAAATGCAAGATGAATAGATACTAGCTACAATCTTGAAGAGACTGATAAATCACCATTCTCAGCAATCTCCATGAAATTTGGCACAGTTGTGCAGAATTGGCCTATACACTCGTAAGCCATGCTAAGAGTTGGGCCTATTGGAAGATGAAGCTAAAGATATTGCTGTAGTGAAAGACGTACTAAGGATAATTTGGGAGAAGCTGCCACAAAAGTCAGTCAGTCATCAACGCCATCAAAAGCTTTACAACTGAATGACTGAAGGTGTGCATTTTAGTGTAAGAGTTAACAATTTTAAACATTTGTTTTAATGTTTTAACAGAAAATGTATCAATAATGAAGTTTTTGTAACACACAGGCCACAAATGAGTGATGCTATTCTGCTGCTGGATCAACAGAAACTGGGTAAATTAGGCAATTTTCCCTATAAATATATATGCTCTCTTTTTGATTACCATCTAGAACAACTAATGCCTTGTTGTTATGGTTAGCAGAGATCTGCTACGGGACGTCATTCACATGCTGCACAGCACTGCAAATAATGAGGTCGAACACATCGTGCGGACGATGAAGAACTGGGCAAAAGACAACCGTGTTGCCGTTCTATAAACAACAAAAAGAAATGCAACTCGCTGTCTCTCGTTTTCATGTTGTCGGATGTAATTTATTTGATCTGCAATTCCGAAACTGTATATTAATTGCAAGTAACGTATATATAAGCTGACAGATATGTGCTCAGCACATGTATTGGTAATTTTGACACTTGATAGTGCACTGTACACAATGTGGCTTGATAATTTAAGTGGTAAGATATGTTTAAGCAAACGTTGCCTTTCATGTTTTGTTAATCAACGTTTCGTGACATGCATTGGTCTAACAAATTTCATAAAATCACACATAAGAAAAAATGGATGTACAGGATTTATTTCGTGTACTAGTGTTGTATACTATCATAAACTCCAATGTCTGTCAGAATCATGCTGTTATCTCGTCTGGTTTCTAAAAGGCAGCACCTGAATACCATTTAATGGCTTTTTTCAACTTTCTAAGATCATAACTGTTCTGTGTTGTGCATGACAGCTGTGCACAAAGATACACGCACACATTTGAGCAGTTCTTGAATTTAGATTGTGTTTTCTTTTTACATTTAGCATCGTTGCGTATTTTTGCTCCATGATCAGGTAGTGAAAGTGGCTCATAGAGAACTGTGGCATTCTTGTTCGGGATTATGCTTTTTAACTTATAACTTAATACGGTTCCACCAAGACTTACGGTCACTATGGAACACAAATAGGAAGTCACACCTTCCGAGTTGACTGAAACCATCGCTGTGCTGTTCTGATGAGTGGAATTGTCCAAATTGTCTCTAATACCTTTTGACTTCAACCTCAACAGCTGAACAGCGGCACGCCTATTACCGCATTCGGGTCTTGTTTGAGTAAGCCTAGCTATTTTGTGTTCCTTACTTAGCAAAGAGACTATCTGTAACAGATGAATCCAAAATGAACTATTTTGTGTTAAGCAGGACATCTTTCACTCAATTGATCAATCTGATTCTAGTGTCAACAATAAAAAGATTTTGCTAACTGGCATTTTAGCACAAAAATACGCATGTATAAGTAACAAATAAGTAATAATCATGACATCATCCATCCTCAGTTTTTCAAATACAAATATAGAACTGTCGATAAAATTTATAAGGAAATGGAATGCGAAAATAAATCACGTAAGTTCTTTGTAATGAAGCGAAGAAATCTGTTCACAGTTTTAAATTTCAAGTTGTGTTATTTTTTTAATCAAATAACAAATGTGGTACTTTCAAATCAAATCTAACGGTCAAATCACTGAAGCAGTATTCAAATCTCAGTTTAAATCAATCATGACTGGCACATCACCGTAAAACAAATTATCTACCACAAAACATAAAAGATAATACCACACAAACATAAAAAGTAACATAAACAATTGCATCGTAAATATATCAATCAACATAAAAAAACCATTCTTAACAATTCACACATGCTGATTTATGACATTTGATGGAACAGTGTATGTAAAATATCAACCAAGGAATGTCGAGATAAAGACACTAGTGTAAATGTTGAGAGTGCTGTGCCACCAGTGGTCCGGAAAATAAATTACCTGCAATATAATCATCACGTATGCAGCAGTATGTTTGTTCTGTCAAGGCGCAAGGTAACAGTGAAACAATCAGTGCCAAGCACTGTTTAATACCACAAATCCTCTACTTATATATTTATGATAATAAAATTTGCTCAATAGAATACTTCCTGTTGTCAAATGGCAAGAAATCTATGATAATTGGTGGTGTTAACTTCATGAATTTACTACCTTGATAAACTACTTTGCTACAGGTTATATACTCCTGTCACCATAGACGTAAACAAAACATATTTTCAAGACCAAGACTAAGACTTCAAAAATTTTCCAAGACCAACTTTTACAGCTAGCAAATGTTACTTAGGAGACCACGCACGAGACTATGCTCAAGAGTCAATATCAATACCGTTTTTCTTGTTTTCGAGAAGTCTCTAGAGTGAAACTACATATCTGCCAGTCACACGATCCACAGTGCCAAAGTGCTGACAAGTGAGTGTTGTTTGGCTCTGTTAATATGAAAACTGTATGCAAACTGTAGAAGAAAATTAATCTGACCAGTTGACCTTTAAGAACTGACAAAATTGAATAATTTTAATCATCCAGATTTGGTTGATGGTATATCATAAGTAGCAATGAGTCAATGAAGTTAACTTTTTTGGCAAATTTTTTTCTTGCACAACTATAACATGGCTATAACATTTAAATCAGTGCTAAACAATAGTTACTGCAGAATCTATTGCAAACTGCTTGATGTTTTTAACAGTACAATAGCACAAAGCTTGCAGCATGTTGTTTAACTCAAAAAAAAACAAATTAGTTGACAGTTAATTTTTGAAAAGCTCACTATTAGAAATTTTAACTGCAGTTACTAGCCCTTCTATACACCGTGTTCAGAAAAAAAACATCTGTTTCAAGTACTTGTAAACCAATTAGAATGACATCTGTCACAGCTGTGGCCTTGAAGTTGTAGCTTAAAGACACAAGATATTTAGTGATAACCCTATCAGCTTCACTGGCTGGTGGCAGATAACAGAAACACACTCGTCCAGCTGCTTCAATTATTCAACTATGTATTTTCACAACTTAAAATCTAAAAAAAATTTTTGTATACTATTTCTAGCATAACTCCTCATATTTTGCCCAGAAAGATTTTACATGAGCATTTTCTCAATATTTTTCGACTTTCTCACAAGCATTTGATCTTCTGTGGTAAGTCCCACTATATACTGATGTCACAGTTATGTCATTAATATATATAGTATTTACATAATATATATTAAAGAGATAAACTATTTTCAAGTATTTACAATAAACATATCTTTCTTTTGGCTATAAATACAATGAAACTGTGGTGCAGATTGGTTCATTTGACAAGAGATTACACGAGAAAACAAAAGTGGGTGTTTTTTTCTGAACACATTGTCCATGTAAGTCTTAAGATTTTAAGGCAAAGCTCACTGCAAAGATATCAATTACCTCGCCAGGTCCGACTGTACATTCTAATGGTAGATCAGTCTCAGAGAGCTTAGGATACTCTTCCAACACCCACTGCAATGTCGTTTTGTCAGGATCAAAGTGTGGCTGCATATATGGTGGATAAAAAAACCACCTCTACACACATCAATGCAGCATGAGCAACTACTGCTTTGAAGTGCAGTCACTGGGTATTACTTCTTTACCACAGTTATAACTAACAAATCAGATTAACATGTGTAGACAAACAAAACAATGCAATCACAGATAGCAGACTAACCCCAATGCAGTTTGCTGCCGATGTATATGACAACGACGTTAAACACTGTGGTGCCCCCTAGTGAATATACTGGAAATTATGACTACTTGCTACAACATCGTGCCAACGACAATATGGCCAATGCCATGTGCTATATGATCCATAATGTGAAAACAGACTCGTTCACATAACTGAAAGTATATAGTGTATTTAACTGAGAACTGTGCCATGGTCATAGTTAACGTGTACAAAAAGTTAGCATCTACAGAAAATCTTTTGTAGTGTGGGCATGTGGTTTTGGACATATATACATGGTGCGCCAATAAAAAAACCCTTTAAAAAATTCTGTGTTTCAGCAAATATAGCATGGACTTCCAAACTATCAGGCTATGAATCCACACAACATCACCTGCATTATTTATTCAAATAGCTGATTTCGTTCAACAGATATAGCCATTTAAACTTTAAAGTTCAATTCTGTAAGTGAACATGCAGTTTGCACATTGAATATTCATGAATGACAAATCAAACTGCTCACAACTTTTCATGAATGGCTCAAACGTTTCAGTGATGAATGTCGGCTGCTTATAGCTCACTCAGTATTTAAACAGAGTGTTCAGAATGTCCAGCAGCTGCAGCAACACATGATCAAAGTCTTCTGCAAAATGATACGATTGCCATAGTATCTTAGTATTGCAGCAAATCATTCCATATTGTCAATGGAACAGTCTTTCAGCTCAGCAATGCTGGTCAGTTTTGGCACATATCTCTGAGAGTGTTCCAGCCACAGCTTAGATAATTTGCGCAGTTGTCCAACTCTAGCATTGCATCCCATACATGATAATCCACTAGAATATCAGTCTGGTTCATTTTTTTCTTATTTTTACATCAGAATCTCAGTTTAATTACTTGTTTGCTTAGAAAAATGTACTCTAAGTGCAAACAGATGTATTTTTTAATAAAACCAAATACCGTAATGACATTTGCGGCATATATGGCCTAAATCATAATCTGTAAAAACTGCAAATTTAGTGACAAAATCTATTACAATTACAGAAATTATGCATTTTTCCTAAGGGATTGTTTTTTATTGGTGCACCCTGTAGAGACATACTGACTGCATACTTCACACCCCTGCTGGAGGCAAATAAATTATTAGTAAAAGGTAAAGAAATATAACTAGAGACAGCAAACTCGGAAATACTGCCACACACAACAGACACAATGTATGCTACTTATCAAGAGACACAAATAACGTATAGTTATTGCCTACCTTGCGACCATATATGACCTCAGCAAAGCCAGGCCCATGAAAGTGAAATGGCACACCAGTACCAGGACCTGCACAGTTGCAAAGCAACAATGATAGCCTAACATTTAGGACTACAGCATTAAAGCTACTTTGATCATATAACACAGTTACTACTTTAAACCACATCAGAAACTGTAAGCTGCTAGACGTTTGTTTGTTTCTTAGGGGTGGCGGTAGGCCGTTGGCAGTCTGTCGACGTGCTTTCAGCCTACCGCCAGCGCTGAGGCCTAGGCTGGTAGGCCTCGCTCAGTGTGCTTCCCCTCTAACCCTGGGGCTTGTACTATATATTTATAGAGCCTAGCTTAGCCAGCAGGTTTCTCTGGCAGGGTGCCGACATGCGGTCTTCCTATAAGGCCGCTGACCCCTACCATCTGTTGTCCACACCGGCAGCTTTCACCACATCCAGACGCCCTCAATCCGGGTGTGATGGCCTGTCACATTTTAAAGAGGACACAGACAAACCTCTTTACCTGTCCTAGAATTTTAATCTCATAGCATGCAGAAACCTGACTCGACATGCCGGCAGGGGCGGGAGGCGAACCCACGCCCTGCCGAACTAGCCAGCCAGACTCACCGCACTGCAGCTCCGAGAGCATTAATTAGCCCACGGAGCCACGGAGGCAGGTCTGCTGCTAGACGTTATCAGACGAAAATAAATGTAACAGCTACTGCAGAAAGTCCGTACACAATGCTGTGCAATGGCTGACTATATGCACTAACCTGCGACACCATAGCTGTAAGCTGGTTTTAAGCCAGGCAAAGACAGCACCGGCTGAATGTATGCATCAAACAGCATCGACCATTCACGATGATCATTGTCTCCGAACCAGTACATCGTCTCTGCACAGCAGGACATTAACATATCATAACGTTAAGTTTTTAATATAACATAACACAAGACTTCATCTTTCACTTTTACTCAGTTAGATTTAAAGCCACTAAACCCAGTTTTAAACCAATTCAGCTTTAAACCATTTCAAAACAGCACCTAAAACCCAGGGTTTGGGGAAATAATGATGCAGGGGCAATGTAGGGAGGATGGGACATCAAAACAAACTAGGAAACAAACAGGTGTGTAACTGACTTCCACAATATTGCAATATTATAAACACAACTTTTCTGCTATTTTAGCATTAGGTAGAACATAAAAATTATGTGGCATTTTTGCACATGCTTCTCCTATTCTGTAAACTTCATTTGTTTTTGTACAAAAATACATGGTAAACATTTTGACATTTGTGTTGTAAATAACAAAAAAAATTACTATAAAATAAAATGGCTACCAGTTTCATAACTTAACAAGAAACCAAGCTGCCACAATGATTTTTGTGTGTTTTTTTTCTGTCACAATAATCCACAGTGTCCAAACATAACACCTTAATGCAGAAAATTCATGTCGAATAATAACTGAACATCAAGTATAAACACAGACCATTGCCAAGCACATCCGGTTTCTGTGCATGTAGTACTTCGTGTACATATTTCCACAACGGAACATCAACTGTATACAAGCAATGCAATCTGAAATTACATGTGCATTTTACAACACTATTTACACATTATAACACACCTAGTAACCTATTCTATTCACTACTTTACCAGCACTTTCACAGGGTGACAGGAAGGGCTCCTGTCCTAAAAACCTGTGTCGCTTATCCTGATATGTTCTCTTCTAGAATGTGAGTGGTGAACGAAACTGAAAGAACCAGTTAACCCAGGTTCACCACGAAAATGGCCGTTAAAACAGAAGTGTTACAATAAATATGTTTCTACTGGCAAAATTTGGATTTTCTTGCCAGTCATTAATTTCACAGGACATTGCATGAAACTGGCATAGCAATGCTTTTACTGGTGCAAAAGCCACAAGTGGTTAAGTTTCAAGAATAACAGGTAAAAGACATAAAAAATTCTGATATTAAAAATACAGGAACATAAATAAAGAAATAAGTAAGTAAGTAAACATGCATAAATTAAGTCATCTGACATTCTTGCTGTAGCTACTTCATATCATATTTATAAGACAGTGAAGATCAATAACATGAATGTGCCACACTGTTACATCACACATTTACCAACAGATATTACGTGCTCGACAGAAAGCACTTAACAAAGTGCTGTGCATCATTGCATTTCACTTTAAAGCATTGCGTTATTGTGCTATTAGCGTTAATACTGTTATCCTTCCACCTTTCTTGTAAGAGTATGTGTTTGCCGAGCTAAGCCGGATCAACTTGTCCCCATAATTGAGCAAAAGGTAATGTTTCTGAGACAATCGATGTACTTCCTACTCACAATAACAAGCAAATTTCTGAACTAAATTCAGACATCAGTATTCATATATAATAAAATGAATGACTACAAACCCAGCTGCCACATAGAGATGTTCCCAATTCAAATAATGATGGTTGAAGAACTAAAAATATGGTTTTCAATGCCACTTGGTAACTTAATTCTAGCATGTGTACATTCACAGAACGCATACTATTAGTTATAACATAACTGGTGACATCATTACTCAGAACATACTTCTAGTGTAGCACTGCAATGGGCTAATGTGTCATTATTCATTAATAAACTGCATACACAGTAAGTAGGTCAAAGAATTAAAAAAAGGTTACTGATGACAACTGGTGGCACCATGTATTCAGCCACATCGACTCCTGTGTTATATCACATTTGTATCCACTCACTGTCACTGCCACTAATATCACGTTGAGACGTGATAATATTATCACGTTGAGACGTGACCACTGCTAACAATCAACAGCTGCATCTAAAGTCCAGTACCAAAAATCATCCATTAAGCAACCAAGTCTGAATTTTACATGCTATCTATTGCTATAAAAATGTTCTCAATTCACCATTTTTTTGTTTCTAGCTTCATCAATTCTATTAATTATCATCTGGAGATTTATCGTTACCATTTTCACATTAACTGACATTACTGGTTCGGTTGTTGCTTTCATTTACAAAATTCACATAAATCATCAAGCTATTTCTGCAAATTTCTGTTTTAATATCCATTAATGCAAATCGTATCAGATATCTGTTACTGTGACAATCGCTGCCTGGTGCATAACTACACCATGTCATTAGTAAAATATGCATACAGGTTGTAATCATAGATGCAACAAAATATTGACAGTATAATACCAGTTCTAGTTACTGACTGGTCAAAACTGTTAGACAATGTCGTCATTACTTACTGAATTATCTGCCAATCCCTGTATAACAACAGGTTGTCTGTATGCATACCTGAAAAACAGTAAGCACCCAATACCTTAAACTCCACAGATAATAAACACTGTGTGCCTCTGTTACCACTCGTAACACAGTATAATTTAGTACAGACCAATGGACAGAGATGCTGTGTGTCTGGGAAGGTAGCTGGCAGCATACTGGTTGTGCATTACAGAATAGAGAACTCACAAACATAACTAATGAAGATTCAATGCCCATGCAAAGGAGATGAGCACAGGCCCATGCTTTATTACCGATATACGATGCAATAATGGTCTGTGCCTTCAGCACATACAGCACCGCTGAAATTGTCTGCATCAAGAGGTGAATACGGCCAGTAAAAAATATGCCACAGAGGGTGCAAGATGTAAAGGAAAATCAAACTCTTTGTAATTTTATACATGTAATGACAGTTCTAATGTGACAATTACTAATTATAATTGCTAATAATAATATTAAAAAACTAGATTAAAAAATGTCTCTTTTCTAAAAAAAACTTAGATAACAGCAATAAGTTCATCTTTTAAAAGATAATTTTTACATTTTATTTCACTAAGTTCTAACGAGGTCATTTTTCTTTTGACCAATGAATGAATTTCACTCGCCAGTTTCAATCTCAGAACCCATCTGGTTATTTACTGGTGGAAAAAAACAATATAAAATATACCTCACTCACAATAGACACTATAACATACTTTTGCAGAAATTCATGCTGTGTGATGGAAGCATTCCTTATTTCTATGTTGCATGGACCTGCATCTACTATAATATCTGCTGGATCAGTATGCCTAAACAAACATCATAATAAATGACCCACTGTTAGCAAAAATTCTGGAAAGAAACATTCTATTCCAATGTACCATAGAATCTATGGTACATTAGAATCAACATCATCTATTGATAATATCTATCTATCAATATTATCAATAATTCAATATTATCTTCAGCATCAAACAGTTAGTAGTGTTAGTATGAAAATTGAAATAGAAGTTTTGGGCTTTTATTAGTACATTGCAATGTACAAAGGTACAAATATGTATAAATGACACTTGGACAGTGCACAAATGTTTATAACTCGCTCACTTATGCTAAACCTTTAATGTAGTTTAACTTAACCCGGACATTATTTCAGACCTGGCTCCTATTTCAAGTTTTAAGGTATCGGGTTTACAGAACTTTAGCATAGCAGACCGATAGGTTTTGGCTTGAGTGCAGCTCAAAGTGATGATATAGTGAAGACTGTCCAGAAGATGATCACAGACACCACCTTCACTGAGCAGCACTAATCAACTTTACTGCAGTCGGTGTCAGCCATCGCTATGGTGGCTAGAAGCCATGGACTATCAGACCCTCAGACTAGTGGGCATACATGGTGTTGATAAATACTGGACGCTATCAAAATCTGCCTTTGGTAGCTTTTGGCAGATTTCAGTAGTTTTGATAGTTTTCTGTATTTATGAACACCTGACCTGTAGAGTACCAGACTGGGACCTCAGAACTGCTAAACCAACTGTTAAAGGTATGATCCATCAGCAGGCGATTTGCTTACGGTATTCACCTACATCTAGAGTTCAGTTAATGACCTGATGGATCATACATGCGCAAATGGGTACACATACATACAAAACGTATAACATCAGAAGTAAAGGATCTGGATAGATAAGTATCAATGAAGGATATAGCACTACTATTTAGCAGGGATGCGTGCATGTGTAAATGTTTACAAAATTACATGATAGTAGCGATCACTATGCGCGCAAAGTCAAAACATGCATGCAAAGCAATAAGCTCCAGAACCTTGCATAAAATTTAACGCAACCCACTCAAGCATAGGCCTATATACGCATGATGTAACATGAAAATAGTGTTGCAATATGTGGTTTCCTGACACAAAGCCACACAACCACTATAAGTAGCACGCAGAAGCCGACCTGGATGGTAGTATTCAGTGAGAAAATGTGGAGTTTATCCCTTCACTGGCATGCAACGGGCTACGTCTCACATGTCGTGCTATCTCAGCATCTGCTGAGCATGTGCCGCACATTGAGTTTTGGTGCTGTACATGCAGCTAACACTGGCCAATGTTGACACGGTATATTGGGGGCGTTTTTTTATTGCGTCGGACCGATCCGACTGATCTAGCCCGGCGTGTTTGTCGTTCTTTTATTCGTCCGAGCATTTCGTTCCTCATTTTTTAATGACGGACTGAAGTCGTCGGAGCGCTCGGATTTTCGTCGGAGTTTTCAGCTGGACAGCGTGAGAGTTGCTATGCTGGTGTATTTAAATTT
>Ga0209782_1000919_pt1 | contig 14270 bp, 10 predicted proteins | sample WorMetmaBAHAMAS1_FD_187390 | JGI IMG/M metagenome (GOLD analysis project Ga0209782, IMG submission 187390) | Marine gutless worms symbiont microbial communities from Max Planck institute for Marine Microbiology, Germany - Inanidrilus... | ecosystem: Host-associated > Annelida > Digestive system...
CCCTCTAGCTACGCCCCTGTATGCAGGAATGTTTTTAGGCCTAATAGACTGTTATGTCTGTCATCAGCGGCACAAAATGTTGATGCTATAAAACAGTGGAAAGAAGAAAAATGATTATTGCTAGAATGCTTGTGATGCTCTGGAAAAATGGAGAGACTGAGGAGACTGTAAAATGGAACTTTTGAAATAGGCTTGAACAGCATAGATATGGAGATGTAGCATGCTTAGGTGAAAGATTGTTGAACCTGGCTGCAGTAAGTAAGCTCCTTTGTCTTTTTACGAAATCTAGGCAACTCTATGATGAACATCTGTTAGTGTTTCCACAACGTATCAGTAACATATAGTACAGTTTTTCTACTCGCATGACAGTCTCTTTTTTCTATGTGAAATTTTCACATCTTATCTGAAAGTTTCTTCTACATTCCAGGATCTGATGCTAGCTGGTGTGCGCTGTACTATTTCTGTCATCATTTCATGCTGAAATGTCTTCTCATTCTCATTTATAGTCTTTATGTTGTGTGTGCGATTCTTACAACTTGCCACGTCTGCATGGCTCAGCATGTGTCCGGATTCTTGCCCAGCAGCGATTCTGTATTCCTTCGTTTTGTGATTAGAAGTGAGTTGCAGTAGTTTAGTCACTCGTATGACTGGTGCACGTTGTGTTAGCTCCGCCCAGCGTTTCTGCCGCAGTTGTTGCTGTTGAGCTGCTTGTGTTGATGTTGACTTTTCTAGTCGCGGTACACCTGAGTTACCTGTATAGCAAGCATCTTTTGTTGTGTGCTTCATCCGAACTGCATCGTTTATGTCGTGATTTCGTACTGTCGTTTGGACACTGCATACTTTGTCCGTCGTTAGTTTATTTGACCTGGACAACTCTGTACGCTGAAGGATGTCACACAGAAGCATTGCTGCTCATTTTGAAATCCGACTGCATTGCACAGTGTGTTGTCCCATTATTATCTCAAATACTGGTAGTTTAAAGGGCTGTATACACTATGAAACTGGTTTGCCAGATGGATTCTTAAACTGTTCTACAGTTAATGTCTTTACTGTTTGCACACTGGTTTTGGTTTATGTCCATACTGACAAATTTGGGTTTACAGATTGTTCGTTTCTACATTTTTGTAGACAATGAGATTGTAGATTTGTAAACTGGACAAGAAAAAGGACCATCCCGATTGTGTGCAATCTGCAATCTCAAAAATACATTTGACTATGTATAGCCATTGTGGAAGCATCCCCATTCTGATTTAATAGTAGGTGGACCTTGGTATACACTACCCAATGTGCCTAGACAAGTAATTGCACTGAATTTAAAGATCCTGTAGTCATTATTGTAGTCTTACAGCTTACTTTCTAGTCTGGTGTCTAGTCTTGGACTAGAAACATACTGTATGTTTCACTGTCATTCGCTCATCTAACGTGGTGATCGGTGAATTGTCACTGTTGCTTTAACAATATATAAATTGTTAATGAGATCAGGCAATTTACCCTGCGCTTGCTAATCAAGACTCCATAAGCCTATCTGCCCTCAAGTTTCTCGAGAATCTTGCAGAAGTACTCTCAATTTATAGGTCTAAATCACGACCGATAATGTCATGTTGAACATATTTTAAAAATTTTCAATAATGCCCCAAATGCCTCAGTTTCACAGTTTAGAGTTAGCTGCCTATTTTTATATGAACGGCAGTACGGCACTAAGCCTTCCCTCCAAAAATAGGCTTGATTTTTTTTGCATGGGAGTTGAACTGCGAGAAAAACTTCATTGAGTAATCATTGTGGTTGACTGTATTGCAAACAATATTAGCCCTCTGCAGATAGGGTATGCACTGCTTCACAGTGTAAATGCTGCATATCATCGAATGATTGCATGTCATCTGTAGAGTTACATAATAATCCTGTTTATAGTTATCGGCTCACAATGCTCCTCGTATCGTACACATTTAATAATTTTAAGCATGTTTGTGTTTGTGTAAGTAACAAATTTTGTTTAAGTGTTTTTTGTGCTATACAGTGAAGATAGTATATGTATAACGTAATGTTATGTTTAACGAAGTCACATAAATCTGGAAGGCTTGTTTATGGTGCAATGCAAAATCGTGAAACTAGTGCAGACAGGATACGATGTGTAGAATTGTTGTTATTTTGTTGAAATGTTAGCTAATGAATGACTGAAAACAGTATAATGCAGACTGATCTGTCTTTAATAATGTGTAATGTTTCCTGACTGCAGAAGTGTCATAGATCAATAGTTGTCTACTGTTTTGCTTTTTAGTCCTTGTCACCTCTTTAATAGGGTCGTGAGATTCTGGCCACCGTACATATTTGATGTGGTATTAAGTCTAGAAACCCGTAATTCCTGTGTATCTTAACCATATAAAGGAGAATAAAGACTAGTTTTAAGGGTTATACTGGGTATACTGGGTCACACATTTCCTTTATCGCCTAAAAGATGATGCCTGTGTGCATTTATGCATGTTATACTCTGGTCGTTTGTGTACCATTAGTGTTACTACTGTTACCAATCTGATATTTTCTGAATACAGTGTATGATCCAAAATACATACTGTTTTAAGTGTTTCTATCATATAGTTGTTCTGTAACAGAACAAAAAAATATTAAAAATTAAAAGTGCCTTTTCTGCAAATAATGAAAACATTTAAAAGTGTTGAAAACCATTGCTGTTTAGAGATTAAAGTGTTGAAATGCATTTTTACGTCAAAGGATAAATGCTTCAAACATTCAGAATAACTACATTTTTTCATGTGAAGAGTTTAGTGCCAGATTTAGACAAACTGCGAAAGCCAAAACTTAAGTGTCACAGCAGGAGACTTGCAAAATATCATAATATTTAACTTTTAAAATTTTATATAGCATTTTATCCCCCAGCTCAACTACTGTTTTGGTGTGCACCTTTGACAGAAATGGTACAACTTTTGAATATGAGGCTTCTTTAGCAATAATAATAATAACAATACAGTGTAATAATAAACTAACTTATTCCATGACCTACTATTGTGGTCCTATCTCCACCATTGTGTCTATAGTGGAATAACGGGTCATATACTGTCGCAAACACATGTCAGTTGTCGGTGATGTGTTCTGAACCATGGCCATCGTGTTTGCGATAGTTGTCAATATCACCATTGTCTGCATACTGTGAATGCGACGTGCTATTCCACTCTTAGACACTCCAAAATGAACATTATATCGCTAACTAGACACCACACTGCATTGATTGCTGCTATTTCTCTGCATCTGAAATGTCCGAGCAAACACTAAAATCTAGGCCTATATTGAAATAAGCTTTATCTGTTTACACTGTTCAGCTTCACGTTTTACCCTGGAAATTTTACTGGCCATATCTGCATTAATCTCGGTAAGGTCCATGGTTAAGAGAGCAGTGGTTATGTTCGCGGCAGTCCACCTTGTGGCACTGCAACATCCCTGGGCATTAAAACTAATTTGCTGCTATTATCCGCGACTTTTAATTGCAAGAACAGGTTGTCACCGTTCCTGATGCCAGCAATGGCAAATAATTGGCTCACCTCCCCATAACCGCGCTGATAAGACGCTGGTGCATTGCTTGTCAGACTTCAGACAAAACAAGACTTGAAATTGGAGACTGTGGCCCGACGATCAGTGCAGACTGCTTCAGATGTTTACGCTCGATACTAGTGTATTCAGCACAGTACAGGTTCTTGACGATAACTGCGCTATATAAATCTTCTTACTTGCTTACTTACATACTTTCTGTGGGACACTGTCAACACGGAGCATTTCTGCTTCACACTTGCTGCATCCAGGCTGGCATGTTGGCAAACTGGTGTGATGGGATGCATCACTGGAATGATGGTGTACAGCGCACATGTACGACTCTTCAGCAAGTTCTGCTTTAACTCACACACAGTCCAGAGTCATTTACAGTAAATGTGGTAATTTCAAACGATACTTGCCAGACTATCTTGAAAGATATGCCAGTTTTGTGTGCAATTATTCAGGTTATGAAATAAACAGACATTTTGACAGTTTATTAACGCAAGAAAAACAACAACTGTCACAAGACAGATTACATGGAATGGCTGGACAGCAAATACTCCTAGTGGTGCCACTACAAACATGTCATAGACCGTAGTCTTGCAAAATCACTGCACATACACAACCATTTTATGGCCCTTTGTCCGGGACAACCCAGGTGGGCTGGTACCAGAAGAGACATTCATCCACTCACACCTGAAACATGTTGTGGGATCATTCTAGATTTTATGAGGCGTGGGGAAGATAATAGAGGCAAGTGCACCAATAATCCGGCTGGACGCCATCGATGCCCTCACTTCCATCATCCCCCAAATTTTTATCCAGATGCCTTCCTGCCAACATACACACCAAAACAAAATATGCTGTACAAAGCGCTGACACACAAACACGTTATATACGCTCGAGCTGAATTTTAAATCCTCCACATGCACACTGTTTCAGACTGTAGTGAACTAAACAACAAATACTGTCATTGATTCTGACAAGATGTTGCTGGAATATACTGACGTGAAAAAAGCACACACAAATAAACAATGTGTAAAGAACAAACAGCTTTCATCTACTGATATAACAATGTTGTGTAAAGAAAACAAATACTAGATGCACAATGTACAAAAATGCAAATAAATTATTCGACTGATTTGAAGCATAAAGGCGTCATTAATGTTCTGTTTCTACACATGCTTGTCATCAAAAATACTTCTTCCGGTTAAACCGGCATTATTGTTTTCCGGTATTACTTCAGTTTGGGCCTGAACCGTCAATCAGAAGAGTTTGGTCAACCAGGCTGGTCCACCTACAGCTGCGCTACATGGAACATACGGGCGCCATGTTTGTGTTAATTTGTCGCAATTTCCTGTTCCGAGCAGAATAACTGTTGTTATTCACATATTTAATGAACTAATGCTTCAAAACTGAATTTACTTTGGATAGATATCATGCTACTTACTGGGGAAAATGTTCAGATAGTTCTGTATAAACTACATCGTAAGTTAATTCGTGAAATGTACGTGTTGTCAACTGTCTCGCTAGTGAAGTTGGGGCAAACATGATGTTTTTCATGGCACACCTGATGATCTGATACGGCAGAGTGCCGAAACCGTAGCTGGCCAAACTTCTAATTGATGGCTCTTGACTGGGCTAGTTATCAAAAACAGAAGCTAAGGGAATAATTGGAGTATATTTTCACTGGCCAAGTGTCTTCCAAGCTGACAGTGTCAAAGCACTGAAGGAGCTAAAACCACTGACTGTCAGCCACAAAAGACCATCACCCTTTGTTCTCATCTTCATTGACCCACTGACTCCTGAGCATAGTGATGCCACACCCTTTATGCCGGCTGTCGGATTACACTACGGAAAACAGCCTCGAGAATACTTCTAGGCACAATACATACGAATGACATACATGTAATACTGCTCTATCGCAAACCAAATACTTTGTCCAGTAATAACACAAGTTTACAATCCAGTAAACAGAAAACATAAGTAGACAAATGGAATATGAACAGAAATAAGCATTAAAGACATTTGACTTGGCTGTAACATGCACCACCTTGGAACCCAGTAGAATGTGGAAATGCACTAAAAAAGCTGACCAACAGTTTGCTTATTTAAAAAATTAAACAATTAGCAACAAAATATCTGGTCCAAGTCCCAGTTATGACTAATTGTATTTTTTCACTTAACTACAAATAACTATCACATATTTCTTAGTTTGTGCACAAGACTAAATAAGCGCAATATAACTAATCGCAAATGGCTCTATTCATTTTTCATTCACATCCATACACTTTGTCAGCCACACAGATACAAGGTAACGGCTTCACTAGTTAACCGGAACTATTAATTTAGCTATTAAAAAATTTCACACCCACAGAATTAAAATTCGGGGTATTCTTCAGTGCTATGATCTGCTTTAAGTATGTTGATTCTGTTGGTTGTTACACAAATCAGTCTTTCAGTTATGGCAGATGCAGCCGGACTAACATAGGGAACGTCAGAAAGCAAACTCTGAGTAACAATATACTCCAGTATATGTGGATACGCATTGTAATAGCAACGATACAAACGAGAAATCTCAAAGTAATTTGGAAGAGGCCGCATCACCGGAATGTTGTACCAGGAACACGTATGGTTTTTGCAGAAAAGTACAAAACAGTCACGCAGGAGTTATAAGCCATTAAAGTACATCCATGAACTTCCAATGCTTTCACATGGTATACAGTAACTACCTAACATGATGCTGCCTCACAAATGGCAAGTACAGAAGATGCATATATGTAGCTATCGTCAAATATGTCATGCATATTATTAATCAGGCTGTCCGACGCGGTAAACTCCCTTACGGAAAATCAATACTGTATACTGACAGTTGACAGGAAGATGCAACTCTTTACTGCTACGTTTGCAGCGGAGAGCATGCAAAACTCGAAATCACTGTTTTGTTTTAGCAAATCTCTCACAAATGTCAACTCTGATCTCGTAACAAACTACATTTTCAAAACCAGCCGCTAAACACGAATCCATTGATATACTGCCAGAACGGAAATCTTGTCAACTTCTCTCACACAAATCGAATATGTTTCTGCACTACGATGTATTTGAAAACTCCATAGTAACTAATGGGCAACAAATGTGCCAAAATTGCCCCTTGCCCACAGGCGATCTGGACCCCTATCTAACACACCATTCCTCAGCCTAACCCTACTCATACTCATCATCCAACACAGCAGCTTGATAGCTTCACATGTTGTCACACAGCAACGACAGAAAAATTCCCCACTGGCTACAATGGGCCGCCCCGTAAAATTGCCCTTCCCATGCAGCAATCAGCACCCCACCCACACTACACATCCTTGGACCCACCCGACCCACTACCCCAACCGGCATCCAGATCCGATCAGCCGTTTTTCCACAGTACACCAGACAGACTGGCTGACCGATATACAGAGAAAAAGTGCAGAAAACTACGTGTAAGAATAGGCCGCTTGTGGTCTAGCTGACGATGCGGACTAACAATAATACTACACGATATACAGCACAGAAGCATCTTTCTGCAACGCATTTCTCAAAAAAAAACAATATAAATACAGACTAGCAAAACTGACGTAATGAAAGATTATACTAGTCCAGATACTGTTCACGGAGAAATGTCCAAAATGTATTCTCTAATTAATGACAACAAAAATACATTACACACAAGACGACGTATAATCTTCGAGCAATTTCCTATTGTGTGTTCTTACCAGTTGCTAAGCAACCGACTCGTATACATTGCCTGGTGCTGTATCGCTGCGGTGTGCCAGCGGAACGTGCTGCGCTTCAGTCGTAGCCTCTTTGTCCAGCGTGAACGTGGGATTGTTGAAGTTCATCATGCGCTTGATGTGCAGTCTATACAGCTTGTATATAATCTGATCACAACAACCAATATTTCCAATTTTTAGTATATCTATTCTACGGATCAACACATAACTTCTCCATCAAAATAACTAACTAACTGAAGGCCATCAATGGTTAAGAGATAATTGCCATTATTATTGCTACATACTACATACAAATACAAATTAATCAAATATAGGATGTTAAATCGACACTGGTTATAAAATCACAGAGCAAGTTTTAAAGGAGAAATTTGTTAGTGCTTGATTGTGCTATATAAGCCGATTCTGTGGCATTTCCAACAGTTACATTGCTAAAACAGAGTTTAATATCACCAAATCAACTAATGGAAAGACATCAGGCAGTTTCAAGTATCATTTTACTTAATCAATCATTCAATCAATTACAATTTGTATAGCGCCGTATGTCGAGTCCAAATCGGAGGCACTGTGGCGATGACTAAACGCTAGTCAGTAGACTGTTCACCGTAAAAAAGGTAAAATAGTTCGGATTTAAGCTTACACTTAAAGGTAGTTACAAGTTCAGCCTGTTTACAGTTATTGGGCCCATTCTATGGGGCCATAGCGGCCCCTCTGTCACACGTTGTTGTTGTTGTCGTTGATGTTGTGGACATCGATGTGCAGGCGGCATGCAACAGTGGCGGCGTGCGACAGTAGTGACACCTGGTGAATGGCAATGTAAAATTAGGGCGTGCGGCGGCTCGCAGTGGCGAATGGGCCCAACATTTTTCAAATGCTTCTTGTTAGATAAGGAGTTGCAACTCAATGAATCATGCGTCATAACAAACAAGTACAAAAACATTTTCAAAATCACAGAGCAGTAAATTAATCGAGAAGGAAAAGATACTAAAAGATAGAGAAGAAGGTGGGGAAGTGACAGGATAAGGGGGGATTGCCCCGGGCCCACACGGGGCTGCCTTTTCTAGTCATTTGCCTCCAAGCACCAGGTAACACAGTAAGACACACAGCAGCAACATCTGAGCATCAATCGTGGTAAACGGACTGATAAAGGAACAGCCTTTGTTACTTTCACTTCTCTTCCTGGTGAAAGAATAATAGCCATCAGAAATTTGTAGTTCCCAAACTTTTCTAATTAGTGGTCATTTAGAACACAACTGGCCATACTAGAGCACACAACAAAGACAACAGCAAGCTCACCAAGATGGCAACGGCTAGCACAATGACGAGGGCCGCTATGCCGACACCCACAGCAACCCACACGCTGACCAACTCTGCCGTTGCTTCCTTGCTGTTTGTCACTGCGCCTGACTGCAACACTGTCGCCGATAACTGTGCAGCTGTCGACGCGGTCGCTGTCGGACGATATACACCGTTGTGCAGATTCGTCCATGACAATCGCGTTCTCGGCGATGCTGGCAGTGGCGGCAGATGTGTCGTCGCGGCAACGGACGACGTCAACTGAGATGTCATCGTAACTGTCAACACATGCACAGCAGCATCCAAAGCTGCAACATCTACTGCACTCTGGACACTGTCATCTAGTCTTTCGTCTTTCATATCGTGCTCACAGTTACCGACAATATCAGAGTCATTCTGATCTCTTCTCTGATAATGCTAACAACAACTGTTATTAACAACTAGATAGTCCTCACTCAAAGTTGCATCGACCACTTTAGCACAAAGAACTTAAACGAACAATCAAAAATACAACATGTAACGTGCATCCACAAAATAAATCACCTTACTCCAAGAATCAATCTCTATTAAATCTTTAATATTTACAATACAGTTGTTACGTTAAAGGCGCAATGACCTAAATTGTGTTAAAAGCGCCGTTAAACCCCAATCAACCAACCAACCATAAAATAAATCACCACATAATATGACCCACTCTTTACTTACGATCTTTACTTATATACTTAGTTTATATGGTATCAAGGCGAACCAGCATATCCAATATCCAATTCAAAGGTCCTTTACTCCAAAAGTTCTTGTATTATTTCAGACACACACATACATGCCAGACTAACTGCTCATCCTGGTCCACTATAGCGGTTGTTAACAAACTCAGCTGTTGCACAGAGACTGCACAGAATTCTGTATCACTTGACAATTCCTAATTTGAGATTATGTGATGGATGACCAAATCCGGGTCTGCAACAGTGACAATCAAGTGCTATAAACAAAGTCGACTATTCTGTTTTATCGATAATGTGCACTGACGACCTAAACCTGGACACTTCAATATCTGTAGTTTACTTAGTGTCGTAGAAAGGGAGCCACACCTTTTTAATTGTCTCAGTTTGCCAAAGACTGACCACTGAGCTCAAACTGAAAGAGTAACTATTAATTTTATTAATTTTTTTTCTCAGTTCAGAGAGAATTAAGCCACTAGAGTTATCTACACAATCTTCGTGCCATGCAGCTCGTATCTATCAAATGCAAAATATTATAGCCCTGAAAAAAACGCAATAATGTATGTTTGCAGCAAAAGTAGTGCACCCACTGCCAAAGAAACTAAACAGCAGAATAGTTGTGATACAGAGCAGCACTAACACGGTGTACGAAGGCAAGTCCTTCCATCGCTGTTCAGCCGATACACATGGACTCTGTTGCTGTCTGGACAGCGACAGGAGTACCGTGCGAATGTCGGAGATGGAAGACAAATGTGTGAACAGCCTCCATTGTTCCGTCCACAGAAACTCTCACCTACACACAACGTAGTCATTGTAGAACGACTACTTTATAGCGATTAGACAGGTCAATTTGTACCAGCCGGAACACCAGAAATGTTTTATTGGAGCGATGTTCTGCTGTCCGCAGACCTTTACTGACAGCAACTGGCACAGTCAGCTTATGGAGAAGTTGCTGTAGTATTTTTTAACAGTATTACCTACAGTGACTCTATACTGCTCGTTATTACAGATCTATGATAACTGATTCAAACACGGTTGATAGGTATACCGAGTAACTGCAGCCAATAAGAACTAACTAGGTCGCAGCAAGTTCTCAGGTTAGTGGGCCTACATTTGTTCTACACGTCATTTTCACAGTTTGTTACTGATCTTCTGATTTCTTTACTATTCAACTTCTTCACGGCACTGCACAGCCTATAATGTGCTGGAGCCACACAGTTAGTCAGTGACTGGTATAATTTCAACTGTGTAGGTAGTTTATTTCGTATATGCATAGCAGCAACAGAAAACACATGTTTCTGGATTCAGAGACGGTTCAACACAAAATAGATGTCTTCTGTAGTAAGCCTCGCGCCAAAAACCAACTCAGGCTGTTTAGGTTTCTATCTGGGTTGGTTGGAGCTTAAAGGCGCTTTTAACACAACTTAGGTCGCGCCTTTAAGGTAAAGACTATATTGTAAATATTAAAGATTTAACAGAGATTAATTCTTGGAGTAAGGTAAGTTTCTATCCACAATACACCAACATCACAGACAAACACACATGTATAACCCACACGATGAGCTGGACTGTTACTGCAGTCGGCTAAAACAGACAGCACATAAGTCTAGTCTAGTTTATAAAAGAATAAATGAAACTCGAGATAGAAATAAAACTCGAGAAAAAGGTAAAACTCGACAGGCAATACCTCGAGGTTGTTTAAGACTGTGGTAGACGACAACGTCGTGCGGAGAAGAAAGATTATTCATCACTTCGTACACAATGTAAGTCTCATCGGCGTGAACCGCATGGTTGATCTTGTACACCGACTTTGTGATCTCATCAGTCCAATACAGCCAGTCCTGAAATGATATATTTATTTGTGTATAATTTTCAGCTATTTTTTAAATCTTGTAGATAGCTTTTGTAATTTGTATTGTATCTGATTGTCTTGCTATTTGGTCTTTGACCGCAATTTCTAATAAACTTACTGTTACTGTTACTGATAAGAATCAGTGTCCAAAACACTGAGCACTGTAGAAATACTTAACAATCAACAGATTGACCAACTTATTTAGTTTCAAATTCATGTCTGCTTTTTAGCCATGATCAGATCGCCTCGCCCTGCAATGGGTATTTATAGATAAAAGAAACATTTTCATTCCCGTGGCTGTGAACTCAGCGACTTATGACCTTTACCTATATAGAGTCAAGATAAACCAGCATGTCATAATATCAAGGTCAAAAGTCATTTTAAAAGTTACTGTGCAGACACAGAGACACTAAAGTGGTACATGCTGTAGATAAAAACTGCAGTAATGTACACCTACAGTGCATAATCATAAAAAATCACCTACTGTTCAAAAGCAAGGTTATTACGAACATGTGACAGTCCAATATTCAAGCAAAAACCTGGCCAGTACTGTTATCATTAACGTGGCTGTAAGAACAATACATTGTATAAATAAATGTAACAACAATATATCTACTTTATTTCAACAGTAATGGCAGCTGAAAACAGACAATAAAACATGATGCAAAAAATAGCAAAAAAAGCCAACAAACAAGAAAACCTTCTACTCTAAAAATTTCAACACTCTGGGGTGTTTGCGCGTCTTCACTGTTGACAATGTCGGTTATATGTCAGGAAGCAGGAAGGTATTGATCATCACAGGCGGACCAGGCCTAACGTAAATCAACTGCAGAAAAGTGAGCAAGTTCATTAAGCAAATACAATGAAGAAGTCACAGTTGTAGTAGCAGTTTGGGCTGAAATTTGAGTTAGTTTCCAGTATAACTTGACCGACAGATATACACACTCTAAATGTACATCAACATGCAATGAAGCTGACTGCGTCAACGTTACCTCAAACACTGCCAAGCCTGCTGGATGTCTTGGGTATTCATGGAAAGTATGCAGCACCTTACGACTGCTTGTCGTGATCATGTAAGCATTCAGCGTTGCAAGCCGACTGTCAATCCACAGCAGACGATTGCTCACGAAGTCTAAATGCCGGACACATACAAGCGTTGATTAATGGCTATTTTCCAAATGAACCGAGTTAGACAACTTTCCTTTGATTTTCGTCCTCCCGCTACTCAGGATCAGATCCTATTTACTGTGTCCACTTGTTCAGGATGTGACTACAACTAAGCAGCACGAATATTCTACTGGTCAGATGAGTTTCCCGTCACTCAACCGACAGTATCGCACGGAAGTACATCTCAGAGTACTGATAGCAACTGAGGAAATTAACCGCACGCCTCATACTTCTTTCGTGTATCACCGGTCTCCTAACAGAAGTGCAGGCAGTCCATTTACTCCTAGCTCTCTGGTGGTGCCGCTATCCTTACACAAATACGAAATGACCAAATACAGAGGCCGGCTCTGTCACTGATGAAGTGTAGGTCGATGAAACAAATATGCGTACATAGCAGAATGTCTCTACTATTTGTAAACAAAATAAAATGATAAGACATGTCTAGAATCAACATATTATTATGAGGGATCCGCACTGTCATGCACTCACCAAATGTTATTCCACCGGGCTGCTCTATATTGCTTGCAGCAATTGCAATGGTGCTGCTGCCATCAAGGTCGGTACGAAATATTCCTGCATTAGTTCCACTCTGGCCCCAGTACAAATATCTGAACAGCACACACAACATTAAATGAAAAAAATAAAGTTCCCGGTCTTGAAATTAGCGTAACTTCTATTATACCAATGTCTATGATCACGGTTATCATGGACGCGGTAAATAAATGAATTTGTTATGGCCGTCAGCATGTACATCAATGTTAGCAAGTGAAGCAATCTACTACTGAACTCTCACAAAAATTAAATTGCGATAACACGAATGTGAAATAAATACAGAAACTGCACTGCACTGCAATACCCTTGCTCAGGTCGTGGGTCAGCCACCATAACTTTCGGACTTTGGACAATCGATGCATTGAGAAGTGTGCATCGCCACATGTTGCTCAAGGTAAGGACTTCAATCCTTGCATGCCCAGAATGCAAGCCGGCATCGACCCAGTACAGATTACGATGAATCCAGTCGTAAGTAAGTGCGACTGGGTTGTCAATATGTGCTGTTACCAATGACTCCGGAGAACTGCCTTTCAAATGCATTCTGCAACAACATCACGAAGCGGAGATAAATTCACTAAAAACTGCTGCACACTCAGCCTGTAACAACACTGCTACAGCAACCGCCTAAATTTCTTCAAACGTGGAAGATAACAGGCAAAATGTAGTTACTTGCTGACTGTATGAGAACATTCATGATTCGAGCCATGTGTTTGACCACTGTGTGTGTTATAAATTTATATACTATGTATGTATGTATGTATGTATTCAGCTCTTTTCTGGAGGACTGAGCCCACGTTAGAAAAACTCTGGAAAAACTTGTAGACAAATGCTGAAGTAGTAGTAGTAGTAGTAGACTAAATGGCACAACATAAATCACAACAAGAAAACAATTACAATAAAAACTCGGACTTCAGTAATGTCAGTAGAATATGTCACTGCTGGTTAGGTAAGTTAACGACAGGAACTTTGTCACTAGATTAGAAGGAATAATCTGACAAGCAGCCAAGGACTCACGAGTTGATATTACGGCTGGCGGAGTCAATCCAAAATACGGTGTTTGAAAGATAGTCAAAGTCGACAGATCGAATCAATCCTCCAAGACTAAGCATCTTCCTGCCACCAAGGCGTGTATCAAAAATTGTCAGATTAGTCTCGTTTGTCACCAACAACTTCGGAGAAACACCTGCAAAAACAAGCCTAGACAATGAATTAACAACGAACTGGAAAAATATCCACTAACTAGAAAATGCGTGGCAAAGCCTAGCGTATAGCCCGCTCGGCACCAGATTATCGCCCCCTAGTCTTTTATCTTTTATCTCCAGAGTTCAACTGTGTAGAACAAGCATCAGCGATCGGGTAAGTATATCTACGTTTGCCAGGTGGCAG